>Ga0154485_1174_pt1 | contig 12252 bp, 12 predicted proteins | sample RifGroC2_FD_115964 | JGI IMG/M metagenome (GOLD analysis project Ga0154485, IMG submission 115964) | Pseudomonadales bacterium GWC2_63_15
CGAAATCCGCGCCAACGACCACCTCACCGTGGGCAATACCCAGCACCTGAAGATCGGCACTGGGCAATTCATCGAGGCGGGCAATGAAATCCACCTCTCCAGCGGCCTCAAGGTGGTGCTCGAAGCGGGCAGCGAACTGACCTTCAAGGCTGGCGGCAGCTTTATCAAGCTCGATGCCAGCGGCATCACCATGGTCGGGCCTTTGATCAGGATGAACTCGGGTGGAAGTCCGGGAAAGGGATCGGCCGCGGCGCCGGTATTGCCGGGGCAGGTCAAGCCGGCGGATGCGGATAAGGCGGGGCAGTTGTTGATTCAGGCGCAGAAACAGGCGTTGCAACAGGCTGCGCGCACTGCCCTACCGATCTGTGAGATCTGTCAGCAGCTAGAGGCTAAGGTATGACGGCCCTATCGCTGATGAATAGTTACTTGCTACTCGACGGCGCACAGATCGATGGACTGGCCGCCAAAATTTACGCCTTGGAAGAATCGCCCTTGCTCCATCTGCTCTACCAGCAAAGTGCCTATGAGGCGCTGGCCGAAGTTGGCCCGCTGCTGATAGCGGTACGGCCGCACAGCGAACTTGCGCAGGTATTCCAGCAGGAGTGGCAAGCAACGGCTGGTATCTGGCTCGAATCCGATGCGAGCGAAGACGATCTGGTCGAGCACCTGCGCAGCTTGATTCATGTGCGCCTGGAAGGTGAACAAACGACTCTGTTCCGCTACCACGACCCACGCATCATGGCTTTATGGCTGGGCCCGCTGAATGCGGACGAGCGCGATCCATTGATGGGGCCCGTGCAGCGTATTCGCCTACCGGCAGATTCTGGCGCGAAACTGGCGCTGCTACGCGAGAACAAGCCGCAGACCTTTGCGCGCTATGACGACACGCCTTGGCTGCGGCTCTCCCAAGAACAACTGGAACAGTTAAACCAGGCCAAGCACGCCTGCTTCGATCAGCGTCTGCTGGCCCATCTGCAGCGTTTCTTCCCTGAATCGCTACAGGGCATGGATGCTGCCGCCCAGCAGCAATTCGTCATCCTGTGTCGTCAAAGCGCGGCACGCTATGGCTATAGCTCGGCCGACGAAGTCGCCCGTTGGACGGGCTTGTTGGCCGAGTTGGGCAGTGATTTTCCGCAGGCTCCCGAACACGACACTTATTGCCAACTGCTCGAACAGCGTGACTTGTTGCCGGCACAGCGCCTGGACAACCTCATCGCCGAGCTGCAATGCCAGTTGCTGCGCACCGACAAGGAGTCAGTCGCATGACCGCCCGAGCTCAGGATCGAACGTTACGCCTGGCCTACGCCGACCAAGCCGCGCAACAGGATTTCGAAAAGGACGACCTGTCCAGCCCCATGGCCAGCTGTCCGGCGCGCCAGGCCGAGGTTTTTATCGTTCCCGTACGCTATGCCCTGGCCGAACAGCCAGCCGCGCATAAACGCTTTAGACCAGCGAGCGGAACCCAGAGCCATCCCATGGCCCTGCGCCGCTTGCGCCCCGGTTACCTTTATCTCTGGCACGACCAAGGACCGCTGCGCCGCTTTGCCGTGGCCGCCGACGGCCAGTTGCTGGAGCAGGGACTGGATGACGCCGCAAGCGCCGTAGCCAACGGCAGCAGCGCTGGCATCGCACTAAACAAACAATACGACGCCCTGTTGCTTTATACCGAAATCCCTTTGACCGCTGCCGTCCACCAGCGCCTTGCGGGCGAGGCGGACGAGCGTCGCGCCCGCATGCGCCGCATCAGTCTGACTCAAATCGCGCGCACCTTGGAGGCCGACCATTGCCCGGCCTTGGATAGTGCCGAACAGGTCATGGCCGAACTGATGCCCGAGATTCGCGAGCGAGCTCTGTCTCACGACTACGCGCAGAGCGGCGACGCCTACCGCGAGGGTGTGAATACCCTCGGCAAGCAGATGATGGACGAACCCACCCCCGAGCGCATTCAAGCGTATGTCCAGGCCCGTACCTGGCTGCACGAGCGCGAACGGGCCGCCGCCCGCCAGCCAGAGGCCGCCGAACACGCGCCCGGCCAATGGAGCGCGCAACCATGGGATGTGCCGGCAACGGATACCTGGCTGGGCAAGGCGCGCAGCCAGGCCGGCGAGCTGCACGGGGTGTTCGCCAGCCTGGACGATGATCTGGGTGTATTGCGTGATCTGAATCATGAGCAAGGCATGGTCAATCAGCGCGAAGAAGACTGGGATCAGGAGCACGCCCACAAAGGGATGATCGCCGGCTTTATCAACAACCTGATCAGTGAAGACGGCGCAGAGCTGAGCAACCTGATCAACTACCGTTACCGCGATCGCGATATCCAGCTCACCCCGGAGCAGGGCGATATTCTGCTCAAGGCCCGGCGCGAACTCACCCCTTTGCTCGACGAAGAGACCGAAGTCAATCAGCGTCAGCGCCACAGAATTGGTCATGCTGCCGCTGATGCTCGCATTGCCGATATTCATCGCCGTGAAGAAGTGGTTCTGGCGCCTACCCGGGAATTTATTCCGCTGGACCTGCACGGGCAGTTGCAAGGCGTGGTCATGGCCTACCAGGCCAATAAGGTCCACAACATGACTGACGCCAAAAGCAGTGCTCAGGTTGCTGACCGTGTGCAATTGGCAACTATGCAGAAATGGATGGCCGAAGTGGCCGAGCCGCACCGCCAATGGCTGCTTGCCCGCCGTGAGGTGCTTTATAAAGACATGTCCACCTACCTGGCGCGCCACGGTGGCGTGCTCTGGTATGCCGATTATGACAACAGCACACACTGCTCGTGGCTCAGTGAACTCAGCCTCAACACCTTGAGTGCCCTATGTAGCAGCGGTCCCGGCACTCAGCTGGCCGTTGATCTGCTGCGCGCGCCTTCGGTTGAACAACCCTTCAGTTTGCTGGCCAGTGGTTTCAGTCCCTCATTGATGGATCTGGCGGACCGTGGCACCGAGGTGGAAGCAGCCCTCACCAGTGCTAACCAGGCGGCTATTGGCCAACTGATCGGCAGCCTGGTGGCCAGTGGTAAATATGCCTGGCTCAGTGATCTCGGCGGCCCAAGCGGCGCAGACTGGGGGCAGGCTGTATCGCGGTTGTCTGCGGCCTTTGCCGCATTGGAGGCCGAGCACCTGGCCAGTAGCGCAGCTCCGAGCAATTTGATCCAGCGCTTCCCCGAGCCGCTACGAGGCTTGTTGATGCTCGTAAGGCTGTGCTCGGACAGCGCCATCAAGGCCGGCAGCATGGGCTTTAGCCTAAGCGGCACTGTTGGTCAGCACCTGTGGGACTGGGGCCGGCTTGCCGGGCAAAATCTGCAGAAAGGTCTGACCCCGGCTGTAACCGGTATCAAGAGTTTGAACACCTTGGGTGGCGTGCTGCCCCTGGGGGCTCTGCTGCTGCATATGAACAACGTGCAGATACTTAATCAGCGCGACCAGGGACGCGAGCATGATGAAGTGCGCTTCCATGAACATTGGGCCGAAAATCTCAAGGTAGGTGCGGCACTATCGGCCTTGATCGGTGCGGCGTGGGAGGCGACGGGGCGGGTTGAAATACGTGCGGACCTCAAAGGCATGGGTGCATCGCTGAAAGCTCCCATCGTTACGCTGTTTGGCTTTACTACTGGTGCATTGGCAGCGGCAGCGGCATTTTTTGATCTACGTAAGCTATCCGCTGAAATGCAAAAAGACGGCGCCTATTGGACCGCTGATCATTGGGCGCGCCTGGGGCATGATGGTGCGGTTCTCGGTTTGATGGCCGCCCAAACCGGCTTGGGCGGCCATGCCACTTATATGGCGTTGACCGGTAAGTGGACCACTGAGCAGGCGATCAAATGGTTTACCTTGCGCATCGTGCCAGTGAACTGGCTACTGCTGATTATTGAAGGGCTATACCTGGCCTGGAACTACTTCAAGGACAGCGAGCTGCAAACCTTCCTTGAGCAATGTTGCTGGGGGCAAAAGCGGCGCTGGGGTGACAGCCCGGCGCAGCGCAGCGAGGAGCTGCAAACCCTGATTGATCTGCTGTTTAAGCCCAAGCTATTGGCCACCGCGAGCCTGCACAGCCGCCAGATTGGCCAAAGCGATCACAGCATCGTGATCGAGAGTCGAACCGACAGTCTGCAACTGCTTCTACCGGGGGCCAATCCCGAACGTACTCAGCTGTATATAAAGCTGGCGGCCTTCGACAACCGCAACACCCCCACCGACTGTACCCGGCAGTGGTTAAGCAATCTGGAAAGCCAATGGCTGCCGATTCACCAGGGCATGGGCTTGCGCCTGAGTGGTGCTCTGCCCAAGCGAGCCGACAGCCATTACTGGCAGCTACAGGTTTTGTACCATAGCCCGTTGGCTATGCAGGCCGGCACCCTCGGCCCGCAGCAACTGGTGGTCGGCGGCGGCATGGGCCTGCGCTATATCATCCGCGGCACTGCAGTCGTTGAGCATGCCTCCAATGACGGCCCTTTGCTTATCGATAGCTTTAGCACCGTACCAGTGAGCGCTGAGCAGCTCCAACCCAAGGAGAGTCAATGACCGAACACGCCGGTGAAACCAAGCAGGGTCTGCTCTGGAAGCAGGAGCATCTGGCCCCGTTACCCATTCCAACCGGCCAACCCGCAAGCGATCTGATGAATATCATCTGGCGTAAAAATCAGGTGTATTTGGATATCGGTAGCTTTGCCATGGGGGCAGGGTGGATGACGCTGCATTGGGGGACGGTTTTAATTATTGCGATTTCTGTTTGGGTCGCTGCAAGCGCATCTGGTGTTCCAGGTCTGACTTGGGTCGATTTTTGGGGTATTCCATTGTTGGGGGCGACGATCATGGGACCGCTTTGGTACTTGTTTATAAAACAGTGGCGAAAGCCGCTGATCCCGCCGATTCGCTTTAATCGTCAGCGCCGTGAGGTCTGTATCACCGAACCCGATGGTAGCTACTGGTTTGTCCCCTGGGAGCGGGTACATGCCATTGCCCCCAGTGCGCTCAGCCTCAATACCGGCGGTGCCAGCAAGCACGGCAGTCTGCTGCTGTGGTTTCCGCTTAAGGGGCAAGAGCACGAAGACTACGCCCCCGACAAGCAAGGGTGGGTGTTGATGGTCAATACCGGTGGCGGTATTTCCTCCATGGCGCAATGGGAATGTATTCGCAGCTTTATGGAAATTGGACCAGAGGCCATTCCCGATAGCTCACACCCAGAGAGAAGCGGCACAGTTAAGCAGAAAGGCTATCTGGGTGTATGGCTGAGTTATATTGGCCAACTCTTCGATGAACTGAAAACCAAAGAATATGGTGCTGCATTATCGACAGTATGTGGGCTGACTATTTTCGGAGCCCCCTGGTTTGCAGTGCTGATGACTAAAAAACTCGCGAACCTCCCCGAGCTAACAGCGCCTGAAGTGATTGATTGGTCCAAACCGCTATCGCCCGAGCAATGGGCCAAGCGCTCGCCTGAGTTGGAACAAGCGATCACAGAGCGTGAGGCGGAACTGGCCGCTGCATGACCGAACAAGCCGGCGATGCCAAGCAAGGCCTGCTCTGGAAACAGGAGCATCTGGCCCCATTACCCATTACCCATTACCCATTACCCATTACCCATTACCCATTACCCATTCCAACCGGCCAACCCGCCAGCGACCTGATGAATATCATCTGGCGTAAAAACCAGGTGTTTCTGGATATCGGCAGCTTTTCCATGGGGGCGGGTTGGCTGACTCTGCACATGGGAACATTTTTATTTATTGCGATTTCTGTTTGGGTCGCTGCAAGCGCTTCTGGCGTTCCAGGTCTGACTTGGGTCGACTTTTGGGGTATCCCATTGTTGGGGGCGGCGATCATGGGGCCGCTTTGGTGCTTGTTTATAAAACAGTGGCGAAAGCCACTGATCCCGCCGATTCGCTTTAATCGCCAGCGCCGCGAGGTCTGTATCACCGAACCCGATGGTAGCTACTGGTTTGTTCCCTGGGAGCGGGTACATGCCATTGCCCCCAGTGCGCTCAGCCTCAATACCGGAGGCGTCAGTCAGCACGGCAGCCTGCTGCTGTGGTTCCCGCTCAAGGGGCAAGAGCACGAAGATTACGCCCCCGACAAACAAGGCTGGGTGCTGATGGTCAATACCGGCGGTGGAATTTCCTCCATGGCGCAGTGGGAATGTATTCGCAGCTTTATGGAGGGAGGCCCGGAGGCAATACCCGAACCGCTAGAGAATATTTGTGGCTTGAGCTTAAAACAGATTTTTTTGGCGCGAGTTCGACAAGTCCTGCCAGGAAAGAGGGCTTTTCCTCACTGTGGTTTGGGAAATTGGCATCATGTTCCCCATATTCAACCCGATGGAGGGCCATTGGATAACGCGTAAAAAACTCGCTCATATCCCCGAGTTAACAGCGCCTGAAGTGATTGAGTGGTCCAAACCGCTACCCCGCGAGCAATGGGCCAAGCGCTCGCCTGAGTTGGAGCAAGCCATCGCAGAGCGAGAAGCGGCGCTGGCCACTGCATGAGCACGCCCTCGCCAGTAACAGCGATAGGGGCTGCTCACGAGACCTCTTGATAACGCCAACATCGAGCCGCCGCCCAGGGTCTTTCAATACCAGCTGCGCAAGAACGATGTCTCTATCGATATCGGGAGAACAGTTGAATGCATAACTCAGGGCGTCGCTCACAGCGATGGGCCCTGTCAAGGCAACTCCAACCCACCCCCAGCCTTGTGCAACCCGCGCAGATGCTCGCCGATCTGCGCCAGGTTCACTTCGATCGCTTCGAGTTCCTCCCGCCGCTCGTCCCCCAGCAGCACCCGGACTTCCTGGTCCAGCTCTTCGCTCAGCTGATTCAGGCGTAGTTGGCGCTGTTCGCTCTCGCGTTCGAGGCGGGCCCATTCGCTGGGTTGTGGCAGGCCGTAGCCTTGGCCGTCGAGCAGTTCGGCGGGGCGGCTGAGGTAGCCGCTGTTGGCGAGGATTTCCTGCAGGGCGCCGTCGGCTTTGTTCAGGCTGGCGTCGCGCCCGCGGCCGCCGAGGTAGCGGTTCTTCAGTTCGTCCTGGGCGAGCAGTAGCTGACGGCGCAGCGCGGCCTGTTCTACTAGCAGCAGGGCGGCGGAGGCGCGTAGATCGGCGCGGTCGATCCATTGCTGACGGTCGGCGGCGCTGAGCTCCAGCCACTGTTCGACGCTGTCCTGCGGTAGACCGAGGCGCTCCTTGAGGATGGTGAACATGGCCTGGTAGCGGTTGCGATAGGAATCGAAACGATAGCCCAGGCGCAGCGCCTCGCGGGGGTCGTCGAGCACGCTGGCGTCGGCCAGGTCGCGGTGGATCAGCACCTCCAGCAGCCCGTTGGGCATGATGCTGTCCAGGGCTACGAGTTCGTCGCGTGTGGTTCCGCTGCGCAGCAGCTTGAGGGTTTCCACCGCGCAGTTGTTGGACAGGAAGTAGTAGTCGCCGTCGTAGCTCCAGTGCAGCTCGGCGCTACGCTCGACCAGTGCGCGAATCTCTTCGTGCTGCAGCTTCAACGGCACCGAGGCCAGCCCGCGCAGCTCCACCTTGGTGTATTCGTCGATCACCTGGCCCAGAGGCAGGATGAACAACCGCGAGGGATAGACGCCGGTGAGGCCGTCCCAGCTGGACAGCTGCACATCGTCGACGAAGGCGCGGAAGGACAGCACCAGGTGGTGATCCAGATCCAGCCGGCAAGCGGGACCGGGCTCGCGGCCGGGCGCGCAGATCACCAGGCGCAGCATGCTGTGGCCCCAGCGGCTGACCCAGGCCTCGTTGGCTTCGGCGAACAGATAGTCGACCTCGTAGACGCGCGACGGATCGAGGCTCAGCAGTGGCGTGCGGCCGAACTCGCGGCCCGCGTTCAGAAATGGGTAGTCATCGGCGCAACCGGCAGCGTTTGCTGGCGCCCAACCGAAGTGTTCACGCAGGTAACGGTGCAGCGAAGGGCGACGGCAGGCGTAGCTGGGGTCGAGCAGGAAGTATTCGAGGTTCACCGCGACGAATTCCAGCGGGCTGGTCAGCTCGTACGGATCGGGGCTGCGCGCCAGCTGCGCGTTTTCCTGTTCGCGCAGGCCGCGCTTGCCGACCTGTTGTGGCCAGCCGGCCAGATCGAGCAGGCGGGGATCGTCGCTGAGGGTGAAGCGGCGGTCGGTCTGCCCTCGACAGTCGTCAGGCAGCCCAACCCGCCCGAGGTTGCTGGCGCGTTGACGGCACAGGCCCTGCAGCAGGTGCTGACTGGGCGACCACAGGCGAGCGCGATCGTACAGATGCGCCACTTCGTGAATGACGGTGGCGAGCAGCTCGCGGCGCACCGTGCCGTGGGGACGATTGGTCTTCTCCTCGGCAGCGCTGCCGTCGGTCAGTGCCGGCAGCAAGCGGCGGTTGAGTTCCAGGCGTTTGCCGCCGGCGCGGCCATAGGCCTGTTCCGGCAGGTTGTCGCGCCATTGCACGCGCACCTCGCGATCGAGGCTCTGCACCAGGCGGGGTGGCAGTGCGGCCATGGCTTCGTCCAGCAGCGCCTGGCTGGCGGCGCGTTGCTCGGCGTCCAGTGTGCGTGAGTCGAGAACCAGGCGCAGGTCGGCCTGGGCTACACCTGCAGCAAGGCTCAGGCAGCCTGCCAGCAGCCAGGCGCCGAGGCGTATCACAGGGCGAGGATGGCTTCGGCCAGTTGCAGGTCGCTGGCATTGCGCGCTGCAGGGAGTTCGCTGCGCAGGGTGCCTATCGCGGCCTCCAGATGCGCACCGCGGATCTCGCCGGCGCTGGCGACGAAGCTGGCGGCGTCTTCACGCGCTTCGACGACGACCTTCATGTCACTGATGCGGCTGGTCACATCGGAGGTGAAATTGATGCTGCGGTCCAGGGCACGCACGACGATGTTGCTGGTGGCGACGAGGGTCTGCGCCTGGGCTGTGCCCGCGGCGACGGCCAGCGCCAGCGGGGCGGCGAGCAATAGCTTGTTCATCGGTTGGAATCTCTCACGGTCGGGGCACCGGCAGGCCGGTGCGATTATTGGACGAGGATCGCTTCGGCCAGTTCCAGGTCGCTGGCGGCAAGCTCCGGGTGTTCCTGGCGCAGCCGCGCCATGGCCGCTTGCAGGCGAGCCGCGGCGAGCTGGCCGTCGCTGGCGACGAAGCCGGCCGCGTCTTCGCGGGCCTCGGCGATCAGCTTGTTGTCGAAGGGAGCGCTGGTCAGCTGGCTGCTGACATAGCTGGTCTGCACGACACCTGCGGTGGTGACATCGAACGCCTGGGCGGTGCCAGCGGTGAGGCCGAGAAATAAGAGAACGATTGAATACGAACGCATGCGGAACCTGTTGCCGGGAAAAACGGCGCCAAGGCTAGCGAAACGCCGGCTGCAGAGCCAGTGCCCGGTTGCTTCCGCAGGTTGCAGCAGCGCTCATGCGCTGCTGCACGCATCAGAGCGCCAGGATCGCCTGAGCCAGTTGCAGATCGCTGGCGCCCAGTTCTGGCTGCTGGCTACGAATGTGGCGCAGCGCCGCTTCGAGGTGGGCGCCGCGCAGATCGCCCTGGCTGGCAACGAAACGCGCCGCATCGTCGCGAGCATCGAGCACCAGTTTGTCGTCGCGCAGCGACGAGGTCAGGTCCGAGGTTGCGTCCACGGTATTGATCAGGCCGCCGACCACCATGTCGGTGGTAGCGGTGAAGCTGGCAGCGGACGCGCCGCCGCTCAGCAGCAAGCCGGCAGCGAAGAAGGGGAGCAGGATTCGGGACATGGCAGATCTCCAGTGGTGAGGCTCTAGACCGCGCCATGGGTGCGACGTTCCCGTTGCTGCGGCCTTGTAGCACGCAGCATAGGCTCGAATCGGTGGGCGCGGAATGCCTCAGCGCCAGAACGGCTTGTCCAGCTCTGCCGAGCGGTCGCTATGGCTGATGCCGACATCGGCCAGCTGGCGGTCGTCAAGCTGCGCCAGTTGCTGGCGGGTACGGTAGTTGCGTTGCCAGCGCTGCAATACTTGCAGCAGCTGTAGCCAGTTGCGGCGGGCGCGGGTGGCGACATACGGACGAGACAGCGTGCGATCCATGCTGCGCTCCTTCCCGGTGTGACCGGGTACGGGTTATGGGAGAACAGGATCGCGCGCGTCAGCCAAGTGCAACAGCCACAGGGATTCTCGATTGTGCCGGTGCAGTTCCAGAAATGGATGCAACTGTATTGGTCGCGAACGCGCCAACTGTTTTCGCTGCGCTGCTTATCGGTCCGGTGTGCGTGCCAGAGCGCCTGGTGTGGTGCCGAACTGTTGGCCGAACGCGGCGATAAACGCCGAGGTGGATTCGTAGCCGCAGGCCAGCGCGACATCGGTAACCGGCTGGCCCTGCTCCAGCAGAGGGAGCGCGCTGAGCAGGCGCAGACGCTGGCGCCAGGCGCGGAAGCTGAGGCCGGTGTCACGCTGGAACTGGCGGGTCAGGGTTTTCTCCGAGACCTGCAGGCGCTCGCTCCATTGCTTCAGGCTGAGTGAAAGATCGGGCTGCTCATAGAGCGCTTCGCACAGCTGACGAAGCCGGGCATCCCCGGGCCAGGGCAGGGAATAGCCGATTGCCGGCGCCGCCCGCAGCTGGTCCAGCAGCACCGCTGCCAGGCGGCCTTCGGCACCTTGCTCGTCATACTCCGCCGGCAGCGCGCCAAAGGCGCGGATCAGCTCGCGCAGCAGTGGGCTGACCGCAAGCACCTGGCAATGCTCGGGCGCCCAGGCCACGGCGCGCTGGTCGATGTACAGGCTGCGCATCTCGGTATGCGGCGAGCTGATCACCTCGTGCAGCAGGCCCGGCGGAATAAGGATGGCGCGCTGCGGCGGAGCGAGAAAGCGCCCGCGCTCGGTATGCACGCGCAGCACGCCGCTGATGGCGTAGGACAGCTGTGCCCAGGGATGGCTGTGGAGTGGCGTGGTGGTGCGTTCAGCCAGGGATTCACTGCGGGCGAAGAGCGGGCGCGGCAGTGCATCCATGGCTGGGATGCTGCGTTGCACGAGGCTGCTTTGTCCTTTTCTCGACATTTGTCTGACTTATGGCGTTAGTCGGATATGCAGCGCGACAGTAGACTCGCTGGCAACCTGCCGCAAGCCACACAATCAGGAGCGCCCATGGCCAGACCTCGCCTGTTACCGGACAACTTCACTCTGGCCCTGCTCGGTGCGGTGGCCATCGCCACGCTGCTGCCAGCGCGGGGGCAGGGCGTGGCGGTATTCGAGTGGATCACCAACCTGGCCATCGGCCTGCTGTTCTTCATGCACGGCGCCAAGCTCTCGGGCAGTGCGATCCTCGCCGGCATGGGCCATTGGCGCCTGCATCTCCTGGTGTTCAGCTGCACCTTCGTGCTGTTCCCGCTGCTCGGGCTGGCGCTGCGCCCGCTGCTGACGCCGATGATCGGCGCCGAGCTGTACCTGGGCATGCTCTACCTCTGTGCCTTGCCGGCCACGGTGCAGTCGGCCATCGCCTTCACCTCGCTGGCGCGCGGCAACATCCCTGCGGCGGTATGCAGCGCGGCGGCTTCCAGCCTGATCGGCATCTTCCTCACGCCGCTGCTGGTACTGCTGCTGATGGGCGCGCAGGGCGAAGGCGGCTCGACGCTGGATGCCATCGGCAAGATCGTCGTGCAGCTGCTGCTGCCGTTCATCGCCGGGCAGATCGCGCGGCGCTGGATTGGCGACTGGGTGGCGCGCAACAAGGGCTGGCTAAAGAACGTCGACCAGAGCTCTATCCTGCTGGTGGTCTACACCGCGTTCAGCCATGCGGTGGTCGAGGGCATCTGGCAGCAGGTGCCGCTGCCGCAGCTGCTGGGGCTGGTGCTGGCCTGCTGTCTGCTGCTGGCGCTGGCCCTGCTGATTACCTGGCTGGCGGCGCGCTGGCTGGGCTTCGATCTGGAGGACCGCATCACCATTCTCTTCGCCGGCTCGAAGAAGAGCCTGGCCACCGGCATCCCCATGGCGCAAGTGCTGTTCGCCGGCGGTGCGCTGGGCACGCTGATCCTGCCATTGATGCTGTTTCACCAGATTCAGCTGATGGTCTGCGCGGTACTGGCGCAGCGCTATGCGTCGCGACCAGAAACAGAAGCGGTCGCAAAAGCGGGCTGACTCGAAGCCAATCAGCGGCGGATTCGTGACTGCAGCGCAAAGATCATTTGCCCGTTACGGTCTGGGAGCGGTGCGCAGGGGTGGCTAAGCTGCGCGCCATTCTGTTGCTGAGGCATTCCCATGAAGAAGATTCTGCTACTCAACGGCGGCAAGGCCTTCGCCCATTCGGCCGGCCAGTACAACGCCACGCTGCATCAGGCAG
>Ga0154485_1087_pt1 | contig 11677 bp, 10 predicted proteins | sample RifGroC2_FD_115964 | JGI IMG/M metagenome (GOLD analysis project Ga0154485, IMG submission 115964) | Pseudomonadales bacterium GWC2_63_15
GCTTTTGTCGGTTTCCAGCTTCTTCAACTGCTTGTGCAGGCTTTTCAGCGTGGCCTGATTGAAGCCAGTGCCGACCTTGCCTGCATAGAGCAGCTTTCCACTGTCGTCATGCAGCCCAAGTAACAGCGCGCCGAACCCGGTGCGCGTGCCCTTGGGCTCGGTGTAGCCGACGATGATGAATTCCTGCCGATTGCTGCACTTGATCTTGACCCAGCTGCTGCTACGCCTGGAGGTATAGGAGCTGCCCGCTCGCTTGCCGATCAGGCCTTCGAGCTTCATCTGGCAGGCACTTTCCAGAATGCTGTCCGGCTGCTCGGTGAAATCCTCGGAGAAACGCAGCAATTCACTGTCGCTGCCTTCCAGCACTTCACGCAACGCCGCGCGACGCAGTTCCAGCGGCACATCGCGCAGGTCCATGCCGTTCAGATAGGGCACGTCGAACAGGTAATAAAGAATGCTTCCACTGCGTCCGGCTTCGAACGCGTTCTGCAATGCCTGGAAGTCCGGAGCGCCCTCCTCGTTCGGCACCACCACTTCGCCGTCGAGCCAGCCGGATTCAAGCCCGAGTCCGGCAAGCGCGGCGGCCTGCTGCGGCATCTTCGCCGTCCAGTCATGGCCGTTGCGGGTGAACAGCGCGACCTTGCCGGCGTCGATACGGGCGAGCATGCGGTAGCCGTCGAACTTGATCTCGTAGCGCCAGTCGCCGCTCGGCACGGCGTCCACCAGCGTCGCCAGCTGCGGCTTGAACGTCTCCGGCAACTTGGCCGGGACGGCTCCTTCCAGCTTTACCGCGTCGCTCTTCTTGCGTGACGCTCGCTTTCTTGCCGGCGCCTTGACTGGCTTGGCCGGCGCTTCCGCAACGCGAGCCTTGGCCGCTCCGCGTTTGCGTGGGACCAGCGTGCGATCGCTGAGCACGCTGTTCGGCTCGGCGGTGACGACGTCGTACTCACCCTCCTCGCGCGCGGCCTCGTCACGGGACTTGATCAGGAACCACTGCTCCTTCTTGCCAGCCATGTGCGTGCGCACCAGATTCCAGCTGCCGGCGAGTTTTTCGCCCTCGAGGCTGAACTTGAGCTTGCCATTGCGATAGCCCTCCTGCGGATCACCCTGCGGTATCCACACGCCGCGATCCCAGACGATCACATCGCCCGCGCCGTAATGCCCGGCCGGAATGGAGCCCTCGAACGTGGCATATTCCAGCGGGTGATCCTCCACATGCACTGCCAGCCGGCGCACGCTCGGGTCAAGGCTGGGGCCCTTGGGGATCGCCCAGCTCTTCAGCGTGCCATCCAGCTCCAGTCGAAAGTCGTAATGCAACCGCGTGGCGTCGTGCTTTTGGATGCAGTACTGCAGGCTCTGGACCTTGCGTGACCTGCGGCTCGCCTTACCCGACGGCTCGGGCGTGGCGGCAAAATCGCGCATGCGCTGGTATTCGTCGAGCGCCATGGCTGACCTCCGGCAATGTCCCGCGATTACTCGAGCTTGCCAGCGTCGGTGGAACTGTCGTGAGGGCCACCGGGCTCCGAATGACGGTTCGGATCCGTGGATTTATCTTCCCCGGGCTGCGGCGCCACCAGCCGGCCATCCTCGGTTACCGTGCGTCCCTGATCGTCCTGGCGGGTTTCGACTTCCTCCTGTGGCGTCGGGTTGCCCATGGGGCTCGGCCGTGAGCCGGTGTCGTCCCGCGGAGTGCCAGCAGGAAACTGGGCCATGGCCGGTAGCGCAACCATGGCGCTCAGGATTGCCGTGAGCATCGTTTTCTTCATCTCGGTTCTCCGCTTAAGGACGACGTACTTAATTTGGTCATCCCCTGCTGGTATGAAGTTCAGCAGGGACAGATCGAGCCGTCCGACGGGTTCCGACAAGCGGCGATAGCCGGAAACTGCCATGTAGAGCAGTTGCCGGACTTAATCCGCCGGGTGGACAGATCGCCGCATTTACAACCGGGCAAGCACTGCTACGGTTGAATGACGTCGGGAAAACCAGGTGCGCAGAGGCCGCTTTACTGCGCTCAAGTCACCTTCCTACATAGGGAGGATTTATGAATACGCGTCTTCCGCTGTTCAAGATCGAAGCGATCCTGCACACCTACCTTCGCCCTTTCCAGTGCGAATGCCGCGACGATTCCGACAACTCACTTCGCGTGCGCCTTTTTCAGGAGCCGCCGGACGAGGAACTGACCGTTCTCGGCATTTCCTACGATCAGTGCCGCGATGCCGCCAATCTGGTGCGTCTGGCGCAGGAACTGCGCATTGAAATGTGCGTCACGCGTAGCTCGCTGCCCGCCGAAGGCAAACAGCTCAGTCACGTCGAATGAGCCTTGCTTAGCGAGGCGTGCGGACGATCCGGCTGCTGGCGGTCTGGCCGCGCGCCATGTATTTCAGGAATACGTCGTGGCCATAGCTGTGGCTGTGGGTGGCCTTCTGGCGACCGAAGCGTTGCCAGGCGCGTTCATGGAGATAGAACACCAGGGTGTTGCACAGCGGCTCGATCAGCGCGACCGCCCCGCCGATCACCAAGCTCCCGGTGAGGGCATAGACGACGATGAACGCTGTCGCGAAATGCAGCACAGCGAAGGTCAAGGTCTTGAGTAACGGGCGTTGTCTCATTGCTAGCTTCCACCAGGCGCGCGACGGCGAGTGGTCACGGCATGGCTAATAAGTTGGAGGAGTAATACACCCGGCCGGAGGCAGCCGGGTGCCCGGGCTAGTCGCTCAGCGCTTGGCCTCGACATGCGGCTCGGCTGCACGAGTGAGATAGGCCTGGGTCAGCTCGGCCAGGTGGTCGCGTAGCCAGTCGGCCATGGCCACCTCCTCCACCAGGATGCGCTCGCACACTTCCTTGGTCTGCATGTCACCCACCGCTTCGGCGGCGGCGATGAGGATCTTGTAGGAGGCGATCTCGAGGTTCTCGAACACGTAGCCCATCTGCGCGCCCTTGACGATCTCGTCGTTGACCATCATGCCGCCCATGGCCTGCCCCATCGCCATCATCTTGCCGCCCAGGTCCTTGAGGCCGGAGTAGGACTTGTCATAGCGCTGCAGGCAGCCTTCGATCAGCTTGGCCTGGTTCTGGGTTTCGGTGATGTGCTGTTCGATCCGCGCCTTGAGTTCGGGGTAGTGCTCGATGCGGCTGGCCTGCTTGTTCAGCATGGTTTCGGCCTGCGCCTCCATCGCGTGCGCATCGCGCAGCCATTCGATCAGGCGTTCGGTACGGACGTCATTGCCGGTCTGTGCACTCTGCATGGTTCAACTCCAATCGGGTCAGAAAATCGGGTCGTGCTCTGCAACCCGCTTGGAATTTGTGAAACATCCCGCCCATAGGAGTTCCGCCCACCCGTCCGGCGCACTTCCCGGCTGCGCGCCCTGAACTTTCGCCGCCGGCTGTCTGTCTCTGCCCCAGACCTCTGGCCAACCGGAACGCCCGCTATCGAATTTCCAGCCTTTCTCCTGCAGTGGGATCACTACATCAGCCAGCCGGCACTGCGCACCATAGCCGCGGCGCTATTCGTGGCGTTGGTCCTGAGTCTCTTCGGCCGGCTGCTGACCGCCCTGACGCTGCGCCTGGCGCGAGCCTTCCTGTTTACCCGGGAGCTGTCCGAGCAACTGGAAAAGCCCGTCCGGCTACTGTTGCCACTGGTAGGGGTGCAGGGCGTATGGACGTCTGCGCCGAACGATCTGCATTTCATCGACGCGGCACGGCATGTCACCACGCTGCTGATAATCGCCACCCTCACGTGGCTGGTGATGCGCTCGCTGCGTGGGCTGCAGCAGTTCATTCAGCTGCGCAATCCGGTGGATGTGGTCGACAACCTTCGCGCCCGCCAGATACAGACGCAATCACGTGTGCTGCTACGCACCCTGACCTTCTTTGTGCTGTTGATCGGCGCGGCGGCCATGCTGATGACCTTTCCCGGTGCCCGCCAGTTCGGTGCCAGCCTGCTTGCCTCGGCGGGCCTTGCGGGCCTGGCGGTGGGCTTTGCCGCGCGGCCCGTGCTGGCCAACCTCATCGCCGGCGTGCAGATCGCCATGACCCAGCCGATCCGCCTGGACGATGTGGTCATCGTCGAGAACGAATGGGGTCGCATCGAGGAAATCACCGGCACCTACGTCGTCGTGCGGATCTGGGATGACCGGCGGCTGATCGTGCCGTTGCAGCACTTCATCGAGAAACCGTTTCAGAACTGGACCCGTCGCGGTTCCAGCCTGATCGGCACGGTTTTCCTCTGGGCCGACTATTCGCTGCCACTGGAGCCGCTGCGCGAGGAGCTGCGCCGGCTGTGCAAGGAAGTCCCCGAGCTGTGGGATGGTCGGGTCTGCGTCCTGCAGGTCACGGACACCAGCGAGAAATCCATTCAGCTGCGCGCCTTGGTGAGTTCGCCGGATTCGTCGCGCAACTGGGACCTGCGCTGCCACATTCGCGAAAGCCTGCTGAGTTTCATCCAGCGGCAATACCCGCATTCACTGCCGCAACTGCGCGCAGACCTCAGCGTCGGCCACAAGCCGCGCGTCGATACATCGCAGCCCGAGCATGTCGAACCGGAGCGCCAGCCACCGGTGTGACTAGTCGCCCTCGAGTCCCTCCAGCTTCTTCAGCAACTCGGCGTATTTAATCGGCAGCTGGGTGAGTCCGTGTCGCGCGGCCTGCTTGCGAATCGCGACCCGGTCGCCATCGAACTGCACCGTTTCGCTCACCACCACCTGCCGCTCGCCCCGCATCAGTGCATAGGCGTAGCACTGGGTGCCGCCTTCATCCTCCTGGTCATCGTCCGCAACACCGGTATTCGACACGGCGATGATGGCGACGCTGGCGTTCAGCGCGCCGATAGCCATCTCGCGCGCGACCTCCTCGCTGGTCAGGCCGAATCGCTCGATGGTTTCGAAGTCCACCTTGAGCAGGCGGTTCTTTGCCTTGGGTGAATAGACCACGAAGCCGCTGTCGAGCACCTGGCCGCAACCCGGAATATCGCCCATCAGCGAAGCCATCAAACCGCAGGTACAGGACTCCGCGGTGGTCAGCGTCAGTTCCTCGCGTTGCAGAAAGTCAACGACTCGTTCGATCTCTTGCATGTTTTTTGCTCCGACCAATCCAGGTTCAACGCCTTCACGACTTTGTATTCGGAGCAAGTTGGCTGGTTGCGAGTTCCGGCAGCGGTAGTTGATCGGGTTTTCAAGAACTTCTACCGCGACGCCGGGTCTGGTTTCTGGTAGGGCCAGTGAAGCCCCACCTGCCTTCGCGGCAGCTCCGAACTAGATTTCAGCCTGGTCGTGTTCATGGTATGTGACGGTCATCAGATCGTTGCATAGGAGAAATATGCTCGTAGCTGGCGCCGGCACCTGGAACGCCGGGGCTCTGGGGAGATCGTGATGAGTATTGCCGCTGTGAACGCCCTGCCTGTCGGACTACCGAAGGCGCAACCCGCCATACCCCTGGTTACTCGCCCTGCCCTGCAGATTCGCAGTAGCCACGATGACAAACGCAAGATCCTGTTCGTCACCTCCGAACTGACCGATCTGGTCAAGACCGGCGGGCTCGCCGACGTGTCGGCAGCACTGCCCCGGGCGTTGGGCGCACGCCACGATGTGCGCGTGCTGATCCCCGGCTATTCGCAGGTAATCAACAGCGGTCACGCCATCCGCACGGTCGGCTCGCTGGGCGGCTATGCCGAGATTCCCGGCTGCCGCATCGGCCGGATGGACATGCCCGACGGCCTGATCATCTATGTGCTGATCTGCCCGGAACTCTATGAGCGCGAAGGCTCGCCATACGGTGACGCCGATGGCAACGACTGGCCGGACAATCCGGTGCGTTTCGCTCGCCTCGGACTGGCCGCTGCGGAAATCGCCGCCGGTACGGCCTGCATCCGCTGGGCGCCCGAGCTGGTGCACGCCCACGACTGGCCAGCCGGTCTGGCGCCCGCCTACATGCACTGGCGCGGGTTGAACACGCCCAGCGTCTTCACCATTCATAACCTCGCCTACCAGGGCAACATCGACATGGCGCAGCGGCGCCTGCTGGGAATCCCCGCCGAGGCCTGCGACCCGGAGCGCATGGAGTTCTACGGCAAGCTGTCCCTGCTCAAGGCCGGGATCGCCTATGCCAACCGTGTGACCACGGTGAGCGCTACCTACGCCGAGGAAATCACCACGCCGGAATTCGGCTGCGGCATGGAAGGCTTCCTCAGCATGAAAGCCCGCCAAGGACTGCTCAGTGGGCTGCTCAACGGCATCGACGAAAGCTGGGAGCCGGAAAGCGATCCCTATCTGGTGAAGGGTTTCAGCGCACGCAACTGGGAAGGCAAAGAGGCCAATGCCGCCTATATCCGCGATTCGTTCGGTCTCGAGCATTGCCATGCACCGCTGTTCGCCGTGGTCTCGCGCCTGGTGCACCAGAAGGGTGTCGACCTGACCCTCGACGTGGCCCATGCCATCGTCGAAGGCGGCGGCCAGCTGGCCATCCTTGGCCAGGGCGATCACCAGATCGAGCATCAGGTTCGCCAGCTCGCCGCCCAGTATCCCGGCCGCGTCGCGGCCCACATCGGCTTCAACGAAACGGATGCGCGCCGCCTGTTCGCCGGTAGCGATTTTCTGCTGATGCCGTCGCGCTACGAGCCGTGCGGCCTCAGCCAGATGTATGCCCAACGCTATGCCTCGCTGCCCGTTGCACGTCGTACGGGCGGGCTGGCCGACTCCATCGATGACGGCATCACCGGGTTCCTGTTCAACGAATCCAATGTCAGCAGCTACCGGCAGGCCGTCCAGCGGGCGCTGGCGATCCATCAGCATCCTCAGCTGCTGGCCGCCATGCGTTGCCGGGCGATGGGGGCCGGCTTTTTCTGGCGTCACGCCATCGAACCCTATGACGCGCTGTACCGGAAACTGCTCGGAGAGCGCCGCGAGGTTCGTCTTTTAATCTGAAGAGGTCGTTCAATGCAGAAGCAGCGTGCCCATATCGGGCATCACGGGCCAGAGTTGCTGGAAGACGGGACCACCCGCTTCCGACTCTGGGCGCCCGATGCGCATAACGTCAGTCTGATCGTTGTAGGCGCACAAACGCTGCCGATGACCGCCACTGAAGAAGGCTGGTACAGCATCGATGCCCCTTACGGGGCCGGTACGCTCTACCGGTTTCTCATCGACGACGAACTGCATGTGCCCGACCCCGCCTCGCGGGCGCAGGCGGGTGACGTGCATGCGCCGAGCCTGGTGGTCGATACCCATGACAACTATCTGTGGCGCAACAGCAGCTGGCTCGGTCGTCCCTGGCACGAGACGGTGCTGTACGAAACCCATGTCGGTCTGTATGGCGGTTTCGCCGAGATGGAAAAGCACCTCGCCGGGCTTGCCGACCTCGGCGTGACGGCCATCGAGCTGATGCCGATCGCCGAGTTTCCCGGCGACCGCAACTGGGGTTACGACGGCGTCCTGCCCTACGCGCCGGAAGCGGCCTATGGCAGTCCGGAAGAGCTCAAGCATCTGATCGATACCGCCCACGGCCTCGGCCTGATGGTGTTTCTCGATGTGGTCTACAACCACTTCGGCCCGGACGGCAATTACCTCGGCCGCTACGCCAAACACTTCTTCCGCCACGACCAGCAGACGCCCTGGGGCGATGGCATCGATTTCCGCCGCCGCGAAGTCCGCGACTTCTTCATCGACAACGCGCTGATGTGGCTGATGGACTACCGCTTCGACGGGCTGCGCTTCGATGCCGTGCATGCCATTCCCGACCGTAGCTTCCTCACCGAACTGGCCGAGCGCGTGCACGCCACCGTGGAACCCGGTCGCCATGTGCATCTGGTACTGGAGAACGAGGACAATCGCTCCAGCCTGCTGACCCAGGGCTTCACCGCGCAGTGGAACGATGACGGCCACAATGTGCTGCATGCGCTGCTCACCGACGAAAGCCAGGGCTATTACGCCGACTATCACCAGGACGCGACCAGCAAACTGGCGCGCTTTCTTGGCGAAGGCTTCGTCTACCAGGGGCAGAACAACCGCCGTGGCGAATCCCGTGGCGAGCCCAGCGCGCACCTGTCACCGACCTCGTTCGTGCTGTTCCTGCAGAACCATGACCAGACCGGCAACCGCGCCTTCGGTGATCGCCTGGTTACGCTGGCCGATGCCGACGCGCTCAGGGCTGCCACCGCCGTCCTGCTGCTTTCCCCCATGGTCCCGCTGCTGTTCATGGGCGAGGAATGGGGCTCGCGACAACCTTTCCTGTTCTTCACCAGCCATCACGGCGAGCTGGCCGATGCAGTGCGTGAAGGCCGCCGCAACGAATTCGCCGAGTTTTCCGAGTTCGCCGACGAAGCCACCCGCGAGCGCATTCCCGATCCCAACGCCGTATCCACGTTTGAGCAGTCGCGCCCGGACTTCGCTGCACAAACGCAACCGGGGCACGCCGAGTGGCATGCGCTGTACCGCCAGCTGCTGAGCATCCGCCATGCCGAGATCGTGCCGCGCCTGCCCGGTAGCGCCTTCCTCGGTTGCAGCGTGCTGGGCGATGCCGCTGTGCTTGCACGCTGGCAGCTGGGTGATGGCAGTCAGCTGCGCCTTGAGCTGAACCTAGGCGAACAAGCCGCTCTACTGCCCGCCTCGTCTAGCGCCGCGCAGCTGCTGTTCGCCAGCCGTACGTTGGATGCCACGCCCGACCAATTGCCGCCTCGTATGGCCAAGCTGTATCTGGAGAAAGCCAAATGAGCGACGAATCCCTGATCCGCCTGGCGGAAGCCGCCGGGCTCTCCATCGACTGGGTCGATGCCGACAACCGCGAACAACGGGTCGAGCCGGCCGTACTGCGCGACGTACTGACCTGCCTCGGGCTGGCGGCGGAAACCGATGCAGATATCGAAGCCAGCCTCGAGATTCTCGCGCACAAGAACAACCACGGCGGCGTGCCGCCGCTGCTGACCTGCGATCAGCACGCTGCACTGGACCTTTCCGCCTACTTTCCGGCGACCAGTCGTTTCGAATTGCAGGCAGAAGATGGTGGCGTTCAGAAGGGCACGCTCGACAACCAGGCGCGCCTGCCAGCCATCGACACGCCCGGCTACTACCGGCTGACCATCGACAAGTATCAGCTGACGGTGGCTATCGCCCCGCTCTCCTGCCCCACAGTCGCCGAAATCGCCGGGGCGGACGCCTGGGGCCTGACGGTGCAGTTATACGGGCTGCGCCGCGCGGACGATGGTGGCCTGGGCGACACCCAGGCACTGGAGGCGCTGGTCAGCAACGCTGCTGCCCACGGAGCCGATGCACTTGGAATCAGCCCCGTGCATGCCATGTTTGGCGCGCATATCGATCAGTACAGTCCTTACTCGCCGTCGAGCCGGCTGTTCTTCAATGTGCTGCACGCCGCGCCCGGGTCGATCCTTGGTGAGCGGCCGTTGCGCCAAGCCATCGAGACTTGCGGGTTAGGCGAGGAATTGAAACGGCTCGAGCGCCTGGAGCTGATCGACTGGCCGGCCGTGGCGCAATCGCGGCATCGCCTGTTGCGGCAGCTGTTCGACGACTTCAGCAAGGGTGGCAACGCCCTGCAGGTGGATTTCGACAGCTTCCGCGCGAGCGGTGGCGAGGCGTTGGAAAACCACTGCCGCTTCGAAGCCCTGCACACTCATTTGCGTGACGCAGACGGTCACACGCAGCACTGGAACGACTGGCCGAGCGAATACCGCGATCCCTCCAGCCCGGCCGTTGAGGCCTTTGCCCGCGAACATGCCGATGAGGTGAGTTACCACGCCTTTGGCCAGTGGTTGATGGCCCGCGGCCTGGAACGTGCCCAGGTCGCCGCGCGCAGCGCCGGTATGCGCATCGGGTTGATTTCCGACCTCGCCGTCGGCGCCGATGGCGGCGGCAGTCAGGCCTGGAGCCGCCAGGCCGAGCTGTTGGCATCGCTGAGTGTTGGCGCGCCGCCGGACATCATGAATCGCGATGGCCAGAACTGGGGCATTTCCGCTTTCTCGCCCTGGGGCCTGCGGCAGAACGGCTTTCGCGCCTATATCGAAATGCTGCGGGCCAACCTCGCCCATGCCGGCGGCATGCGTATCGACCACGTGCTGGGCCTGAAGCGTCTCTGGGTCGTACCCGCCGGTGCCGACCCGAAGCGCGGCGTGTACCTCAACTTCCCCTTCGACGACATGCTGCGCCTGCTCTGCCTCGAGGCCTGGCGCCACCAGGCGGTGATCCTCGGCGAAGACCTCGGCACCATTCCCCACGGCCTGCGTGACGTACTCGCGGCACGGGGAATCCTCGGTATGCGGGTGCTGCTGTTCGAACAGCACGACGGCCATTTCCAGACGCCTGCCCAGTACCCGGCGCAGGCGCTGGCAACCAGTACCACCCACGATATCCCGACCCTGACGGGCTGGTGGCACGGTCACGATATCGACTGGCGCATCAAGGTCGGCCAGGTGCCCGAATCGGACCGTGATGCCCAGTGGCAAGCGCGTGAGAAAGAACGCGCAGGGCTGAATCGTGCGTTGTGCGAGTACAGCGGCAAGAACCCGGACGTGCTGCTGAACGCCGAGGAGGCGGTCGATGCCGCCATCTGCTTCCTGGCGCACACCCCCGCGCCGCTGGTACTGGTTCCGGTGGAAGATGCGCTCGGTCTGGAAGAACAGACCAACATGCCCGGCATCGTCGAAACCCATCCCAACTGGCGTCGCCGTTATCCCGGCGACAGTGCAACATTGCTCGACAGCCCGGCCAGTAGCCGTCGGCTGGCGTCCTTTGCGCAGGCCCGTCGTAACCATCGTGGAGCTGCGCATCGATGAAAGACCTAACCGCAACCCTGAGATTGCAGTTTCACCGCGACTTCACCCTCGACGACGCTACTGCGCTGGTCGACTACTTCGCGGAACTCGGCATCAGCCACATCTATGCCTCGCCCCTGCTGACCGCCCGCCCCGGCTCCATGCACGGTTACGACGTGATTGATCCGACGCGCATCAACCCGGAGCTGGGCGGCGAGCCTGCCCTGCACCGCCTCGTCGACGCCCTGCGCGGCAAGGGCATGGGGCTCATCCTCGACATAGTCTCCAACCACATGGCGGTCGGTGGCTCGGGCAACGCCTGGTGGCTGGACGTACTCGAGTGGGGCCGCCGCAGCCCGTACGCGCAGTTCTTCGACATCGAGTGGAATTCGCCGGACCCCCTGCTCGAAGGCCAGTTGTTAGTGCCCTTCCTTGGCAGCGACTACGGCGAGGCGCTGCAGCAGGGCACCGTGAAGCTGCGCCTGGACGTTGATAACGGCTCGCTGTACGCCGAGCATTACGAGCACCGTTTTCCGATCACCCCGCCGAGCTACGGCGAGGTGTTGCGTGCCGCCGATCATCCGCAGCTGCGTACCCTGGCGCAGCACTTCGATGCTCTGAAGACCGAGCCCGCGCCGTACCAGGCCGCTCGCTTGCTACGCACCGAGCTCGCCGAGCAGCTGCAGGACGCCAGTACTCGCCAGGCGCTGGAGCAGGCGCTCAATTGCTACGACTCCACTACCGATGACGGCTTCCGCCGCCTGCACAGCCTGCTGGAACGTCAGAACTATCGGCTGGCCAGCTGGCGGACCGCGGGTGACGACATCAACTGGCGGCGCTTCTTCGACATCAATGAGCTGGGCGGCCTGCGCGTCGAACGTCCGGTGGTGTTCGAGGAAACCCACGCCAAGATTTTCGAGCTGA
>Ga0154485_1155_pt2 | contig 11527 bp, 9 predicted proteins | sample RifGroC2_FD_115964 | JGI IMG/M metagenome (GOLD analysis project Ga0154485, IMG submission 115964) | Pseudomonadales bacterium GWC2_63_15
ACGAACTCAACCAGCCGCTGGCGGCGATCCGCAGCTATGCCGACAACGCCGGGGTGCTGCTCGACCAGCAGCGCAACGCCGAAGCCCGCGACAACCTGCGGCTGATCAGTGAACTGACCGCGCGCATGGCGTCGATCATCGCCCACCTGCGCGCCTTCGCCCGTCGCGACCAGCACGCGCCGGAGCGGGTCGCGCTGCAGCCGGCGCTGGACGACGCCCTGGCCCTGCTCGCCAAGCGCCGCCAGGCCATGGGCGTGGAGCTGATCCGCGACCTGCCGGAGGCCACCCTGTGGGTGCAGGCCGGCGAGACGCGGCTGCGGCAGATCCTCGCCAACCTGCTGGCCAACGCCCTCGATGCGCTGGCCGAGCGGCCGCAACCGCGACGCATCTGGCTGCGCGCCGAACTGCAGGGTGACGGCGTGTTGCTCAGCCTGCGCGACAACGGCCCCGGCTTCAGCGAGGAAGCGTTGCAGCGTGCCCGCGAGCCGTTCTTCACCACCAAGACCAGCGCGCAGGGGCTGGGCCTCGGCCTGGCGATCTGCGATACCCTCACCCGCGCCCTGGGCGGTGAGCTGCGCATGAGCAACCATCCCGAGGGTGGTGCGCAGCTCGGCCTGTTTCTGGGTTGCGCCGAGCCCGGCGTCGCCTTCCCCACCGAGGACCATTTTCAATGAGCAGTGACCAGCCGATCAGCGCCCAGGCGCAGGTGCTGCTGATCGACGACGATCCGCACCTGCGTCAGGCATTGAGCCAGACCCTCGACCTGGCCGGTCTCAAGGTCGTCAGCCTGGGCGATGCCCGCGACCTGGCCGCGCGGCTGCCAGCGGACTGGCCAGGCGTGGTGGTCAGCGACATTCGCATGCCCGGCATCGATGGCCTCGAGCTGCTGCAACAGCTGCGCACGCGCGACAGCGAGATGCCGGTGATCCTCATCACCGGGCACGGTGATATTCAGCTGGCGGTGCAGGCGATGCGCGCCGGCGCTTACGATTTCCTGGAAAAACCCTTCCCCAGCGAAGCGCTGCTGGACAGCGTGCGTCGTGCCCTGGCGCTACGCCAACTGGTACTGGACAACCGCTCCCTGCGCCTGGCCCTGGCCGACCGGCAGCAGCTGTCGGCGCGCCTGCTCGGACAATCCCAGGCGATGCTGCGTCTGCGCGAACAGATCGGCGCGCTGGCCGGGACCCAGGCCGATGTACTGATTCTCGGCGAAACGGGCGCCGGCAAGGAGGTGGTTGCCCGGGCGTTGCACGATCTGTCCAGCCGGCGCAACGGCCCCTTCGTCGCGATCAACGCCGGGGCGCTCGCCGAATCGGTGGTGGAAAGCGAACTGTTCGGCCACGAGCCGGGCGCCTTCACCGGCGCGCAGAAGCGGCGCATCGGCAAGTTCGAATTCGCCAACGGCGGCACGCTGTTCCTCGACGAGATCGAGAGCATGAGCCTGGATGTGCAGGTCAAGCTGCTGCGCCTGCTGCAGGAGCGGGTGGTCGAACGGCTCGGCGGCAACCAGTCGATCGCCCTGGATATCCGGGTCATCGCCGCGACCAAGGAGGACCTGCGGGTAGCCGCGGATCAGGGCCGGTTCCGTGCCGACCTGTACTACCGGCTCAACGTCGCGCCGCTGCGAATTCCGTCACTGCGCGAGCGCAACGAGGACATCCTGCTGTTGTTCCAGCATTTCGCCGAAGCCGCCGCCCAGCGTCATGGCCTGCCGATCCGCGAGCTGCAGCCGGAACAACGCGCTGCACTGCTACGTCACACGTGGCCGGGCAACGTGCGCGAGCTGCAGAACACCGCCGAGCGCTTCGCCCTGGGCCTTGGCCTGGGGCTCGACCAGTCGACCGGCGAACCGGCTGCCGGGATAGTCGGAGGTGGCAATCTGAGCGAGCAGGTCGAGGCCTTCGAGCGCGCACTGATCGCCGACGAGCTGAATCGCCCGCATGGCTCGCTGCGCAGCGTCGCCGAAGCGCTGGGCCTGCCGCGCAAGACCCTGCACGACAAGCTGCGCAAGCACGGGCTGAGTTTTACCGATGCTGGCGGAAGCTCGCCCGATGAAAACGACTAGATGGCGGAAACCCGCCATCTTCGATGCTGACCAGGGCCAAACTCGTATTCACCAACCACGGCACGTGCGTGGCACGTGCCGGTACCGACGATCCCGCGCTAAGGTGCGACCTAGACGCGCTTGTTGGCAATTGGCCATTCAAACCTTCATCTATTGCTGGGTAAACTCGTTGCCCTCAGGTGACGCTGCCAGCTCTTGGCACAAGCATTGCTCCTGAAACTCAATGAACCGGAAGGCACGAGTCGCGATAGAGCATCGCACCCGGGCTTCAGCGCCTAGACTTGTCCAGCTGGTTACTGCCGGGATGCCGTGTGGCCTCCCACCCACAACAAGAGGAAACATCTATGTTCAAACTGACTGCCAAGGCGCTGGCATGCGCCCTGTCGCTGAGCATCGCTGGTCTGGCCCATGCGGCTGACCCGATCACCATCAAGTTCTCTCACGTGGTCGCCGAAAACACGCCGAAAGGCCAGGGCGCCCTGATGTTCAAGAAACTGGTGGAAGAGCGTCTGCCCGGCAAGGTCGAGGTGCAGGTTTACCCGAACTCCTCGCTGTTCGGTGATGGCAAGGAAATGGAAGCCCTGCTGCTGGGCGACGTTCAGCTGATCGCTCCGTCGCTGGCCAAGTTCGAACACTACTCCAAGGGCGTTCAGGTCTTCGACCTGCCATTCCTGTTCGACGACATCGCGGCAGTCGACCGCTTCCAGAAGAGCGAAGCTGGTCAAGGCCTGCTGCGTTCCATGGAAGACAAGAACATCACCGGCCTGGGCTACTGGCACAACGGCATGAAGCAGCTGTCGGCCAACAAGGAACTGCGTGAGCCGAAAGACGCGCGCGGCCTGAAGTTCCGCGTACAGGCTTCTGCAGTGCTGGACGAGCAGTTCAAGGCGCTGCGTGCCAACCCGCGCAAGATGAGCTTCGCCGAGGTTTACCAGGGCCTGCAGACCGGCGTGGTCAACGGTGCCGAGAACCCCTACTCGAACATCTACTCGCAGAAGATGCACGAAGTGCAGAAGCACATCACCGAGTCCGACCATGGCCTGCTGGACTACATGCTGATCACCAACACCAAGTTCTGGGACGGCCTGCCTGCCGATGTACGTGGCGAGCTGGAAAAGATCGTGGAAGAAGTCACTGTTGAAGTGAACAAGCAAGCCGACGCCCTGAACCAGAAGGCCAAGGCTGACATTCTTGCCGCCGGCACCACCGAAATTCTGGTGCTGACCCCGGAAGAGCGTGCCAAGTGGCGCGAAGCCATGAAGCCGGTGTGGAAGAAGTTCGAAGGCGAAATCGGTGCAGACCTGATCAAGGCCGCCGAAGCTGCCAACCAGGCTAAATAAGCCTTTGCCGGGGGGCGGACACCCCGCCCCTTTGCTGCACCACCCAGTGATACCCGACAGCTCAGTGAAAAAACAAAGCAGCTAGCGAAGACGAAGCCCGCACCAAGGGCAGACAGGTCAGGCCAAGGCGATCCCGGGCCCAGCCGCTTCGATGGCGACAACAAGAGTTTTTCATTGCTCTGTCTCCCAGCCTGCCCCGGCTGGTTCACGGCGCACCTCCGTGCTGCCTTCGATACAACAAGCAGTCCATCGGGAGATGTCATCCATGAACGCCCTCTGGCGCGTCTGGGACCACTTCGAGGAAGGTTTCATCGCCTTTCTGTTGGCCGCCATGACACTGGTGACCTTCGTCTACGTGATCCTCAACAACCTCTACACACTTTTCTACGACCTGGGCGACCGGTTCGAGGGAAGCGCCGACTTCTGGTTCGCCATCGGTGACTTCATCATCGGCCTGGCCCAGTCCATGACCTGGAGCACGGCGCTGACCAAGGCGCTGTTCGCCTGGCTGATCTTCTCCGGCCTCGCCTATGGCGTGCGCACCGCCGGCCACATCGGCGTCGATGCCCTGGTGAAGCTGGCGCCGCGACACATCCAGCGCGTCATCGGCATCATCGCCTGCCTGTTCTGCCTGGGTTACGCCGGTCTGCTGACCGTGGCCAGCTTCGAGTGGATCCAGGCGCTGTTCGTTGCCAACATCGGTGCGGAAGACCTGGGCCATGTCGGCGTCAAGCAGTGGCACATCGGCATGATCGTGCCGTTCGGCTTTGCCATGGTGTTCATCCGTTTCGCCGAAATCTTCGTGCGTATCCTGCGCAACGAGCAGACCGGCCTCGGCCTCGCTGATGAAGCGGCCGATGCGCTCAAGCACGGCGAAGAGGAGCCCAAGTAATGACCATCCTGTTCCTGTTCGTCGCCCTCTTCGTGCTGATGTTCATCGGCGTGCCGGTGGCCGTATCCCTCGGCCTGGCCGGTTCGCTGACCATCATGATCTTCAGCCAGGACTCGGTGCGCTCGCTGGCGATCAAGCTGTTCGAGACCTCCGAGCACTACACCCTGCTGGCGATCCCGTTCTTCCTCCTGGCCGGCGCCTTCATGACCACCGGCGGCGTGGCGCGTCGCCTGATCGACTTCGCCAACGCCTGTGTCGGCCACATCCGTGGCGGCCTGGCGATCGGTGCGGTGCTGGCGTGCATGCTCTTCGCAGCGCTGTCCGGCTCGTCGCCAGCCACCGTGGCCGCGGTGGGTTCCATCGCCATCGCCGGCATGGTGCGCTCCGGTTATCCGCAGGCCTTCGGCGCTGGCATCGTCTGTAACGCTGGTACCCTGGGCATCCTGATCCCGCCGTCGGTGGTCATGGTGGTCTACGCCGCGGCTACCGAGACCTCGGTCGGCAAGCTGTTCATGGCCGGTGTCGTTCCGGGCATCATGCTCGGTCTGGCGCTGATGGTGGCGATCTACATCATCGCGGTGAAGAAGAACCTGCCGGCACTGCCGCGCGCCAGCTTCCGCGAGTGGCTGTCCGCCGCGCGCAAGGCGGTCTGGGGCCTGCTGCTGATGGTGATCATCCTCGGCGGCATCTACTCGGGCATGTTCACGCCCACCGAAGCGGCAGCGGTCGCGGCGGTGTATTCGGCCTTCGTGGCGATCTTCGTCTACAAGGACCTCAAGCTGCGCGAATGCCCGAAGGTACTGCTGGAGTCGGGCAAGCTGAGCATCATGCTGATGTTCATCATCGCCAACGCCATGCTCTTCGCCCACGTGCTGACCACCGAGCAGATTCCGCAGGCGATCACTGCCTGGGTCATCGAGGCAGGTCTGCAGCCGTGGATGTTCCTGCTGGTGGTGAACATCGTGCTGCTGGTGGCCGGCGCCTTCATGGAGCCGTCGGCGATCATCCTGATCCTGGCGCCGATCCTGTTCCCGATTGCCATACAGCTGGGCATCGACCCGATCCACCTTGGCATCATCATGGTGGTGAACATGGAGATCGGATTGATAACGCCACCGGTGGGGTTGAACCTGTTCGTCGCCTCCGCGGTGACGGGCATGCCGGTGACCCAGGTGATCCGCGCAGTGCTGCCATGGCTGGCACTGATGCTGAGCTTCCTGGTGATCATCACCTACGTGCCGTCGATTTCCCTGGCGCTGCCGAACATGCTGGGCATGTAGCCGGAAACACTTACTTCCCTTTAGCCCGGCCTGTGCCGGGCTTTTTTTCGTCTGCGCAAATGTCGATGTGGGCTCGTCAGAGCGCCAGCACATCGGCCGGCCGCCGACGGAACCAGCCGGTCAGCGACAGACGGTCGGCCTGGGTGACCAGCACTTCATGGGGGAAATCGCCGGAGAGAAAGACCACCAGATTGCCGGCGAGCGGTGGCACGTCCAGATGCGATCCATCAGGCATGTGCATGCGCAATTCACCGGCATGGCCGGGCTGCCAGTCCGGGTTCAGATAGAGCACGGCGGTGACCGAACGGCTGTCGTCATCGCGAAAGCGGTCCAGATGGGTTTGGTAGAAGGCACCCGGCGGATAGAAGGCGAAGTGGCACTCGAACTCCTCGAGTCCGAGGAACAACTCGCGGTTAAGCTGCTGGCGCAAGCCGTCCATGAGTTCGAGGTAGTCGTCGCAGACTGCAGACTGGCCCGGTTCGAGCCACTGAATATGGTCGCTGCGAATGCCTTCGCGCACCGCCTGCGCCTCGCCGCGGCCGACGCCGGCGGGGGCCAGCGCGCCCTCGGCTTCCCGCCTGCGGCACTCGTCGGCCAGCTTGTGGGTCACATCACTGGGAAGGAAAGAACTCTGCACCGACCAGCCGCGCTCGGCCAGGTCGTCGATGATCGAAGAGAACGGCAAGGAAGTGACTCCGAAGGGATACCGCAGGAGTCTAGGGTCTGTTGAGACTCCGCTACAAGCTGCGTCGCTGCGCCAAATGGCAGCAGTAACCGTGCGCCTCGACAAGCACGCGTCGACGCACGGAAAATGAACCGCCCGCCAGACAGGAGCTTCCATGCGCGCCCTCTTGACCTGTGTACTGCTGACCTTGAGCTTCAGCAGCTTCGCCGACACCTATCAGGAACTCTACGAAACCGCCGGCTGGACCGAACAGCGCGCCAATTTCGGCGATGCCCTGACCGCGGCCCAGCAACGCTACAAGGACACCCTGCCACCGGCGGTATTCCAGGCACTGGTGACCAACAGCAACCGCCGCTTCGCCGCCCATGCCATCGACCAGCGCGCACAGCAGGCATTGCGCGGCAACCTGGCCGAGCCGCAGCCGGCGCTGGAATTCTTCCAGTCGACCCTGGGACGCAAGATCGTCTCGGCCGAAGTGCTCGCCGCACGGCGCGAACAGCTGGCCAAGCACGCCGCCGGCCTGCCGCGGGTGCAAGCCGGCAGCAACCGACAACTGCTGATCCGCCACCTGGCCCAGGCGCTGCCAGCCAGCGAAGCGGGCGCGGAAGTCAGCCTGGCACTGGCCGGCGTCGCCGCCGACAGTCTCAGCCAGATGATTCCCGGCCTGCTCGGTGGCAATCAGGCGCAGAGCCTGCTGAGCAGCCAGCGCCAACGCATGATCGAGCAGATAGAGGCCGATCTCGACAACACGCTGCTGTACGTCTATCGCGACCTGTCCGATGCCGAACTGGAGGAATATGTGACATTCGCCCAGTCGGACGAAGGCAAGGCCTATTACCAGGCCGCGCTGCAGGCGCTACGCGCCGGCCTGGCGGTGGGCATGAGCGGCGCCGAGCTGGAGCCGCAGCAGGGCATCTGATCCCGCTATCTGAGGCGCTCGCGCAGGAAGTCGAAGTACGCCTGGCGCAATTCCTCGCGCTCGTTCACCAGATGGTGGCGCGCCTCGGGCAGTCGCAGCACCTCAGCACTTGGGAACTTGCGCTGCAGAATCGGCAGGTTGTACTGCCAATCCACGGTCATGTCCGCCTCGCCCTGAATGATCAACGGCGCGTGCGTGCTGTCAGCCGCACCCTCGATACGGGGAATCCAGCGTGACAGGGCCCCAACCCAGGCCGTGGGCAGGATGTCCGGCTGCAGCGGGTCCTGGCACTGGACGAATTCGAGGAAGGCCGGGTCGCCGGAGTTCTCGCTGAACGTTCGTGGGATCTGCTGAACGAAGCGCCGCAGCAACTCGTAGCTGATGCGCGAGCGCAGCCAGGCGCGCGGGCGAACCAACGGCGCCAGCAGGATGGTGCGCCCCAGGTCGGGGTTTTCGGCCTGATGCAACAGGTGATCCAGTGCGATGGCACCGCCGGTACTCTGGCCAAGTAGGTGCCAGGGACGCGGCAGATCGAGCTGGCGTGCCTGTTCGAACAGACCGCTCAGCACCGCCTGGTATTCGGCAAACTCGTTGATGCTCGCCCGGGGACCGCTGGACAGCCCATGGCCCGGCAGGTCGCAGGCGAGCACGGCGAACCCCATCTCCAGTCCCCAGTCGACCACATGGCGATACAGGCCCATGTGGTCGTAGTAGCCGTGCAGGATCAGCAGGCTGGCGTGGGGCTGCTCCGGCCACCAGGCCTGAGCGACGACATCGTAGTCATGCACGCGAAAGCGCCCCAGGCGGCGCTGGACCTGCGTGCGATGCGGCAGGTCGAGCCCGTAATAGCTCTGGTAATGGAGAGTTTCGGCGCTTGCGACGACCGCCTCGGACAGTGCGGGCAGGCTGTTACGCAGGCGCTCGGGATCGATACGCGAGGGCATGGAAATTCTTCGATTGCGTTGATCTGGGATATTCAGCTCTGCGCCGCCCCATGGCAAGCTTGCGCACCCACATCGGAGCCCGCCATGAGCGCTCGTCGCAAATACCTGATCGCCGCACTGATCGCCCTGCTCTGGGGCGGCGCCATGCTGGCTGCGTTCTGGTGGTTCGAGGCGCGCTACCTGCGCACCTTCGACGGCGAGCGCGCCGAGCTGTTCTCCGGCGACGCCCTTCGCCTGCCGGCCGAGCTGCAGGGCCCGGGACCAGTGCGCTTCGTGCATTTCTGGGACCCGGGATGCCCGTGCAACGTCGGCAATCAGCAGCACCTGGAAGAACTGCTCAAGCGCTTTGCCGGACAACCCGTGGACTTCTACGAAGTACGCAAACCGGGCAGCAAGGGCCGCTTGCCGCAGCCGCTGGCAGCGCTGAAACCGCTGAGCGCCCCGCCCGGCTCCGAGCAACTACCGGCCAGCCCCGCTGTCGGCATCTGGGATCAAAGCGGGGAGCTGGTCTATATCGGCCCCTACAGCGAGGGTGCGGTGTGCAGTTCGGACAACAGCTTCGTCGAGCCTATCCTCGATGCCGTGCTGGCCGGGCGCAAGGTGCGCGCCACCCATTCGCTGGCGGTGGCCTGTTTCTGCGACTGGCAGCAGTAGCGCGCTTGCGACAGGTAAACTTGATCGCGATCAAATGATAATTATTATCAGTTAAACGAGAATTGCTCCCATCCAAGTCGGCATCACCGCCGACGAATTATCCGGGAGCCCTTCGATGATTCTCCGCCTTCACCCACTCGCCCTGGCCTGCCTGGCCGTCAGCAGCGCGTCCGCCTTCGCCGCTCCGCTGGAGCTGCAGGAAACCGTCGTCACCGCCAAGGGCTACGAGGCCGCAACGCGGGACATTCCGCAAGCCATCGAGGTGCTGCAGGCTCAGCCAACCGAAACGGCAGCGCCGGCCGGCAGCCTGTTTCGCGGCAAGCCCGGGCTCGCCGTGCATAGCGACGGCGCCTGGGGGCAGAACCCGGTGCTGCGCGGCATGAAGAAGGAAAGCGTGGTGCTGATGGTCGACGGCGTGCGGGTCAATTCCGGCCAGCCGCAGGGCTCGCTGGCCTCCATGCTCGATCTCGGCCTGCTGGAACGCGCCGAAGTGGTCAAGGGTCCGGGCTCGGTGCTGTACGGCAGCGGCGCCATGGGCGGGGTGGTCAACCTGATCACGCCACAGGCACGCTTCACCGACCAGGACGAACGCGGCGGTCGCTTCTCCACCAGCGCCAGCAGCGTCGACAAGGGCTTTACCGGCGCTACGCTGCTGCGCGACTCCAGCTCCGATCATGCCCTGGTGCTGGGCGTTGCCGGGCGCAAGGTCAACGATTACAAGAGCCCCTACGGTACCGAAGAGAACACCGGCAACAGCTCCGATACCCTGCTGCTCAAGTACAAGCAACGGCTGGCCGAGGATGCCAGCGTCAACCTGAACATCCAGCGCCACACCGACCGCGACGTCTGGTACCCGGGCTCGGCGCGTACCGGCGGGCAGCCGGGCGGCGCCGGCATCCCGGTACCACTCGGCACCGCGACCATCCATTCGCCGGAACAGCAGCGCGAGCTGTTCCAGATCGGCCTGGAAAACGGCCTCGGTGAAGGCACTCTGACCACCGAGCTCTATCGTCAGGAGGTCTACCGGGAGATCCGCGCCTACTCCGAGCGGCTCGACCGCGACTATGTACGCAACGACGTCAGCTTCATCACCCACGGGCTGCGCTCGAGCTGGGTGGTGCCAGTAGCCGATCACCTGCTGACGGTGGGCGTCGACGGCTGGAAGATGACCGGCGATCCGGAGCGCTACGTGGATGGCCCGCCGACCTTCAACAACAACCAGCGCAACGACCCCTTCAAGGATGCCGAGATCGAATCCTACGGGCTGTTCGTGCAGGATGAATTCGACCTCGGCCAGACGCGCCTGACGGCCGGCGCCCGCTACGACCGCGTCAGCGCCGACGCCCGAGCCAAGGGCAACGGTCCTTCGTTTACAACCAGCGGCCTGGACAGCACCGACCACAACCTGTCGTGGTCGCTGGGCGCGCTGCATCCGCTGACTGACACCCTGAACCTCTACGCCAACGTCGGCCAGGCCTACCGCGCCGCCGACATGCGCGAGCGCTACGACGACGCGCCGCGCGGCGACGGCTACTTCCACGTCGGCAACCCGCAGCTGGACCCGGAGCGCTCCACCAGCTTCGAGCTCGGCCTCAAGGGTAACGATGGCGATTTCACCTATCAGCTGGCGGCCTTCCACACCCGCATCGACGACTACATCGCCGGCCGCGTGACCGGCACCAACGCCCCGAATGGACTGCCGATCAAGCGCACCGAAAACCTCGACAAGGTGGTGATCTACGGCCTCGAAGGCAGCGCCAGCAATGCCGTTGGCGCCTTCGTGGTGGACGGCAGCTTCACCTGGCTGCGCGGCGAGAACAAACAGGACGACGAACCGCTGCACCAGATGCCGGCCCACGAGCTGACCCTGGGCATTGGCCAGCCGGCCGAGCGCGGCCTCTATTGGCATGCCCAGCTGCGTGCGGTCGCCGAGCAGGATCGTGTAGCGACCGAGTTCACCCGCGGTGGCGAGGACCGTACCGCAGGCTTCGTTACTGCCGATGCCAGCCTCGGCTGGGGCTTCGGCAAGATCGGCGTGCTGCAGACTGCCAACCTCGACGCGCGCCTTAGCAACCTGTTCGACAAGGCCTACCACGAGCATCTGGCTGACGGCATCAGCGGCAACGAGCTGGAAGCACCCGGGCGCGGCATCACCGTCGCGCTGAGCGGGAGCTTCTGATGCTGCGCCACCTACTAATGGCCGTTCTGCTGGCGGCTGGAGCGCCAGCGCTGGCGGACAAGCTGCCGCGCCTGGTCCTGGCCGGCCCATCCTCGTCGGTATCGAACCCGCTGATCCACATGGTCGAATCCGGTGCGCTGGACGACCTGGCGGACAAGGTGGAATTCGTCAGCTGGCGCGATCCCGACCAGCTGCGCCTGCTGGCGCTGAATCAGCAGGCGGACGTGCTGGCCATGCCGGTCAACGTCGCCGCCAACCTCTACAACCGCGGCGCAAAGCTGCGCATGCTCAACGTTTCGACCTGGGGTCTGCTCTGGCTGGTGTCTCGCGAACAGGGCCTGAGCACCCTCGACGACCTGCGCGGCAAGGAAATCGCCATGCCGTTCCGTGGCGACATGCCGGACATCCTCTTCGGCCTGCTGGCCGAGCGTGCCGGCATCGATGTGCGCAAGGACCTGCGCCTGCGTTACGTCGCCACCCCCATCGACGCCATGCAGCTGTTGCTGATGCGCCGTACCGACCACGCCCTGCTCGCCGAGCCGGCCATCTCCATGGCACTGCGCAAGGCC
>Ga0154485_1165_pt2 | contig 11449 bp, 8 predicted proteins | sample RifGroC2_FD_115964 | JGI IMG/M metagenome (GOLD analysis project Ga0154485, IMG submission 115964) | Pseudomonadales bacterium GWC2_63_15
AGCTGTTCAACATGGTGCTGCCGGACCTCGCCGTATTCGGTCAGAAAGACTTCCAGCAGCTGGCGGTGATCCGCACCATGGTCCGCGATCTGAACATGCCGGTGCAGATCCTCTCGGAGCCGATCGTTCGCGCCGCCGACGGCCTGGCGCTGTCTTCACGCAACGGCTATCTGAGTGCAGACGAGCGCGCCACGGCTCCGTCGCTGTACCGCACCCTGAGCCAGCTGGACGTAGCGATCCGGGGCGGTCGCCGCGACTACCCGGCGCTGATCGCCGAAGGCCTGAGCGCTTTGCAGGCTGCCGGCCTGCGTCCGGACTATCTGGAGATTCGCAACGCAATCGACCTGCAGCCAGTCAGCGAGCGCTCCACCGAGCTGGTCATCCTCGCCGCCGCCTACCTGGGCAAGACGCGGCTGATCGACAACCTGCTGGTGGACATCCACACATCGGCCTGATCCCAGCCATTTGCCCGCAGCCTTGATCACGTTCGAGGCTTAAGGCACACTCTGCGCCGCTTGCGCACCCGGAGGACCCCGCCATGCACGCCATCATGCTCAAGGCCAAACTGCACCGCGCCCAGGTAACTCACTCGGTGCTCGATTATGAAGGTTCCTGCGCCATCGACGGCGAGTGGCTGGACCTGGCCGGCATCCGTGAATATGAACAGATCCAGATCTACAACGTCGACAATGGCGAGCGCTTCACCACCTACGCCATCCGCGGCGAGGAAGGTTCGAAGATCATCTCGGTCAACGGTGCCGCTGCTCACAAGGCCGGTGTCGGTCATCGCTTGATCATCTGCGCCTACGCCCACTACAGCGAGGCCGAGCTGGCCAATTTCAAACCGCATGTGCTGTACATGGGTGCCGACGGCGAGCTGAGCCATACCAGCAACGCCATCCCGGTACAGGTCGCCTGAGCCACCGTTCAGGTGTCGTCGAATAGAAGCCCGAAGTGTTCTGCACTTCGGGCTTTTTCGTTTGAACATGGCTGAACGGCCGATAGGTGAACGAACCAAAGCACAGGCCCGGGCAGAATAGAAGGCAATGGCCCGGAACGGAGTGGGGGTTTCCCCTGTCTGAGCTGACTCTGATGGCATAGGATGTGCCTTCACCGGCTCGGTGAAAGCCGGGTTCGGCCAGCATCCGCAGCATTCAGGAGGAGTGCCGGCGCGCCCGCACGGTCATACACATTACTGAATCCCGTCGCGACCAACGCGCGCCTGCGCGTGCAACTGCAGGGGTTCAGCGGCCTGTCAAAGCAAAGGAAGCCGCATCACCATGAGCTACTACCAGCATCCGCTCGATGTCACCGGCCTGCCGTCCTGGAAGGCCCTGGAAGAACACCGCCTGGCCATGCAGAACTTCAGCATGCGCGAAGCATTCAAGGCCGACCCGACGCGCTTCGATGATCTGTCGGTTTCCTGCAGCGGCCTGTTTCTCGACTACTCGAAGAACCTCATCACACCCGAAACCCGCACCCTGCTGGTGAACCTGGCCCGCGAGGCCGGCGTCGAGCAGGCGGCTCGCGCCATGTTCGACGGCGAGCGCATCAACGCCTCGGAAAACCGTCCCGTGCTGCACACCGCCCTGCGCCGCCCGATGGGCGAATCGGTGATGGTCGACGGCAAGAACATCATGCGTGACGTGCACACCGCGCTGGCACAGATGACCGACATCGTCACCCGCATCCACAACAACCTGTGGCGCGGCTTCAGCGACAAGACCATCACCGACGTGGTGAACATCGGCATCGGCGGCTCGTTCCTCGGCCCGCAGCTGGTATCCGAGGCGCTGTTGCCGTTCACCCAGCACGGCGTACGCACGCACTACCTGGCGAACATCGACGGCAGCGAATTCCGCGAAGTGACCGCCAAGCTGAATGTCGAAACCACGCTGTTCATCATCTCCAGCAAGACGTTCGGCACTCTCGAGACGCTGAAGAACGCCCAGGCCGCACGCACCTGGTATCTGGGCAAGGGCGGCACCGAAGAGAAGCTCTACCGCCACTTCATCGCCGTCACCAGCAACAAGCAGGCGGCGGTCGAATTCGGTATCCGCGAAAAGAACATCTTTCCGATGTGGGACTGGGTCGGCGGTCGCTATTCGCTGTGGTCGGCGATCGGCTTGCCCATCGCCCTGGCGATCGGCATGTCCAACTTCAAGGATCTGCTGTCCGGCGCCTACAGCATGGACCAGCATTTCCTCAGCGAGCCGTTCGAAAGCAACATGCCGGTGCTGCTGGCGATGCTCGGCGTCTGGTACCACAACTTCTGGGGTGCACAGAGCTACGCGTTCTTGCCCTACGACCACTACCTGCGCAACTTCGTCAAACACCTGCAGCAGATGGACATGGAGTCCAACGGCAAGAGCGTGCGCCAGGACGGCACACCGGTGTCCTGCACCACCGGCCCGGTGATCTGGGGCGGTGTCGGCTGTAACGGCCAACACGCCTACCACCAGCTGCTGCACCAGGGCACACCGCTGATCCCGGCCGACTTCATCGTGCCCGTGGTCAGCCACAACCCTGTCGCCGATCACCACGAGTGGCTCTACGCCAACTGCCTGTCGCAGAGCCAGGCCTTGATGCGCGGCAAGACGCGCGAAGAAGCCGAGGCCGAACTGCGCGCCAAGGGCCTCAGCGAGGCCGAGGTGCAGCGTCTCGCCCCGCACAAGGTGATCCCCGGCAACCGCCCGAGCAACACCGTGGTGATGGAAACCATCAGCCCCGGCCGCCTCGGCGCACTGATCGCGCTGTACGAGCACAAGGTCTTCGTCCAGGGCGTGATCTGGGGGATCAACTCCTTCGATCAGTGGGGCGTGGAGCTCGGCAAGGATCTGGGCAAGGCCGTCTACAACCAGATGACCCGCTTCGATGCTGCGCCCGCAGAGGATGCCTCCACCCAGGGCCTGATCGACTTCTTCCGCGGCCGCCACCGCGGCTGATATCGCCGCTCGACCGGACAACAGTGCGGCGCTGCTGTCCGGTCTCTCCTCCTTCCCCCGTTACCACCGCCAATTGGCGAGCCCTCTGCGTCTGTTCAGGTAACATCGCCGCTTGCCAAGCCAACAGCGCTGTCGCCATGGAATTCATTCGCCGTCATATCGAAACCCGCGTGCTCAGCCTTACCGGGCTGGCAATCGGCGGTGTCGATTACGAAAATCCTCCGGGCGATCCCGGCCTGTTCGGGCCTGAGTCCGTGTGCTGGCGCGTGCATGGCGACTTCACCTCGATGATGGTTGGCGGAATTTCCGCACTTCTATTGCAGGCGCTGCACCCGTTGGCGCTGTCCGGTGTATGGGATCACTCTAATTTTCGCGAGGACCTGCTCGGCCGCCTGCGGCGCACCGGGCAGTTCATCTCTGCCACTACCTTCGGTAGCCACGCCGATGCCGACCGACTGATCGAGCGGGTCAAGCGGATTCATGCAGGCGTATCCGGTACGGCGCCGGATGGTCGTCCCTACGCCGCGTCGGATCCCGACCTGCTGACCTGGGTGCACGTCGCCGAGGTCAGCAGCTTTCTCAAGTCACACTTGCGCTACCTCAATCCGGATCTACCCGCTGCCGAGCAGGATCGCTATTACGCCGAAGTGGCACTGATCGCCGAGCGCCTCGGCGCCGGTGACGTGCCGCGTTCGCGCGCGCAGATCGAGGCTTATCTCAAGCGCACCAGCCCCCAGCTCCGGAGCGACGAGCGTGCGCTGGAAATCCTGCAGATACTGCGTACTGCCCCGGCGCCCAGCCCCCTGCTCAGGCCCTTCGGAACGCTGATGCTGCACGCTGGTGTCGAGCTCTTACCCGAATGGGCTCAGGAAATGCTTGGCCTGACACTGAGCGAAAGCCGACGCCAGCTGATCCGCGCCGGGGTTCGCAGCACCGCGCCGGTAGTGCGCTGGGCTGTACGCAGCGGCTCGGTACACCGCGCGCGTCGACGCATGGGCCTGCCGCCACGCTAGCGCCAGGCAACCAGCGCAGCGATTCTTGATAGACTGCGCGCCCTTCTATTTCGAGTCGCCGCGCATGTCATCCCTCGTCCAGGCGCTGCGCGCCGCCTTCGATAGCCGCCGCCCACTGCTCGACGAATTGCAGCAGCAAGGCACCGATTGCTACCGGCTGTTCCATGGCAGCCAGGAAGGCGCGGCCGGCTTGACGGTCGATCGCTACGGCCCGCAGCTGATGGTGCAAAGCTTCCATCAAGCGCTCGACGCGCAAGCGCTGCAGAGCATCCATGACGAATCCACCGACTTTCTCGGGCAACCGCTCCAGCTCATCTACAACGATCGCTCGCAGAGCAACTCACGGATCGACCGCAGCAACCAGGCGCATCAACCTGAGGATGTGGCGCTGGAAGATCAGGTCGCCCATGAGTGGGGCCTGCGCTATCGCGTGCGAGGTCGCCACAGCGGGCAGGACCCACTGCTGTTCCTCGACCTGCGCAACGCCCGCGGCTGGGTCAAGCACCACAGCGCCGGCAAGTCAGTGCTCAATCTATTTTCCTACACCTGCGGCGTCGGCCTGTGCGCCGCCGCAGGCGGAGCGTCGGAAGTCTGGAATGTCGATTTCGCCGAGCGCAACCTGGCAGTGGGCCGGGAAAACGGCGAGCTGAACCCTTCCCTGCCGCCAATGCAGTTCGTACATTCCGACTACTTCCCTGCGATCCGCCAATTGGCCGGTCTGCCGGTCAGCGCCCGTCGCGGACGAGCCTTGCCGGACTACCCGCGCCTGGTACAACGTCAGTTCGATCTGGTACTGCTCGATCCGCCCGCCTGGGCACGCAGCGCCTTCGGCACGGTGGACCTGCTGCGCGACTATCAGAGCCTGCTCAAACCGGCGTTGCTGGCAACCGCTGAAGATGGGGTGCTGATCTGCTGCAACAACCTGGCGAAGGTATCGATGGATGAGTGGCGGCCTCTGGTGCTGCGCTGCGCCGAGAAGGCCGGCAGGCCGGTACGCGAATGGCAGGCGCTGGCACCGGCTGCCGACTTCCCCTCGCGCGATGGGTTGCCCCCACTGAAGACCCTGATTCTGCGGCTTTGAGCGCATTGCCCGTATCGTTCGATTCGGGGAACCGCGTACGCGTGCCATACTCCAAGGCAACCATCCGCCAGGAATACTTCCGGTCATGCCCAATGGAATGAAGCGTGCGTTCACCGGGGTGGCGCTCGTGCTGATCTGCTACAGCCTGCTTGGCTTTCTGATCCTGCCGGGTATCGCCCAGCGCATCGCCAATCAGCAGCTTGCGGCCTACGCAACCGTGCCGGCCAGCCTGCAACGTATCGAATTCAACCCGTTCAGCCTCGAGCTCTCGCTGTTCGGCCTGCGCATCGGCGAGCAGGACGATCGTCAGCTGGCCTTCGAGCGGCTCTTTCTCGACCTGCAGTGGGACAGCCTCTGGGAACGCACGCTGCACCTGGCCAATGTCGAGCTTATCGAGCCGGACGTCGAGGTGCGCTTCGCCGAAGATGGCACGCTCAATCTCAGCCAGCTGTTCGAGGTGCCTGAATCAGAGCCGACGACCAGCGAGGGCGGTGACATCTTTCCGCTGCGCATGGATCGTCTGCAACTGGCAGGCGGCCGCCTAACCTTCATGGACCAGCGTCCGAGCGAACCCATTGCCCTGGTCTACGATTCACTGGATTTCGAACTGCACAATCTCGCCACCCGCAGCGACGGCAGCGCCGATGCCCGTCTAACCGCCAGCGGGCCGAGCGGTGGGCGCGTAGACTGGCAGGGCGATATCGGCCTGCAACCACTGACATCCAGCGGTCAGTTGCAGATCAGCGATCTCCAGCTCAAGGACCTGTGGCCCTATGTACGCGATGCCGTGCCGCTGACACTCAAGGATGGCAGTCTCGAGTTCAGCACGAACTATCGCCTGGACCTCAGCGATGACCTCGCGCTGCGACTGGAGAATGCCAAGGCCGCACTCGGCCCACTGGCCCTCGACAGCCCCGCTGGGCACAAGTTGATCCGCATGGAGCGACTCGAGCTGAGCGAAACGTCGCTGGACCTGGCCAGGCAGCAGATCAGCATTGGCAAACTGCGCAGCCGCAATCTGGAAACCTGGGCGGCCCGGGAAGCGGACGGAGAACTCGACTGGCAGAAACTGTTCGCCTCGACCAGCGACAAGACAGATGCCGACGCGCCGACCACGGACGACACAGCAAAGGGAGCCAACGCACCCTGGCAGGTGTTGTTACGCGACGCTCAGTTGCGCGACTACCGAGTCCATCTCGTCGATCGCGTCCCGGACAATGAAGTCGCGCTGGAGCTGGGCCCGCTAGATCTGAACATCCGCGAGTTCGACAGCCTCGGCACCAGCCCCTTCTCCCTTGAACTGGAAACCGGAGTCGGTAAGCAAGGCGCCATCCAGGCCAACGGGCAACTTCAGATGAGCCCCGTGAGCGGCAAGCTGGCGGTGACGACGCGAGATATCGACCTGCGCATCGCTCAGGCCTATCTCAGCCCACTGGTCCATCTGGAAGTGCGCAGCGGCCTGCTGGCCAGCGAACTCGAGGTCGAGCTCAAGTCCACCGAGCCGCTGGCCTTCAGCGTTCGGGGCAGCGTAGACGCCACTCAGCTGCATACGCTGGACACGATCAACAATCGCGATTTCGTCAAATGGCAGCGCCTGCAACTCAGCGGCCTCGACTACCAGCACCCGAGCAGCCTGGCAGTCGAGCGCGTCGACCTCAGCCAGCCTTATGCGCGCTTCATCATCAACCCGGACCTGAGCACCAACATCAACGACCTGCTGGTCGAGCGCAGTGAGGCTGGGGATCACAACGCACAGGCACAAGACTCCTCCGAGCCACTGGCTATCCGTATCGGCGGCATTGCCATTGCCGACGGCTCGGCGAACTTTGCCGACTTCAGCCTGCGACCGCCCTTCGTCACCGCCATCCAGTCGCTCAACGGTGATATCGGCACCCTGGACAACCGCGAGCAGAAAGCCGCCTCGGTAAATGTCGCCGGCAAGGTGGATCAGTATGCGCCGGTCAGCATCAAGGGCAGCCTGACGCCTTTCGATCCACTGCAGAGTCTCGACATCGCCACGAGCTTCCGCCAGGTCGAGTTGACCACACTGACGCCTTACTCCGGCAAATTCGCCGGCTACCGGATCCGCAAGGGCCGCCTCAATCTGGATCTGCATTACCGGATTGAGCAGGGTCGTCTAAACGCAGAAAACAAGGTCGTTCTGGAGCAGCTGCAGCTTGGCGAGAAGGTCGACAGTCCTGATGCCGTGGATCTGCCTGTTCGGCTGGCGGTCGCCCTGCTCAAGGACAGCAAGGGCACCATCTCCATCGAATTGCCGGTGCAGGGCAACCTGAACGACCCGCAGTTCAGCGTCATGCCGATCGTCTGGCAGACGCTGCGCAATCTGGTGGTTCGCGCAGCCCAGGCGCCATTCAAGTTCATAGCCGGACTGGCCGGCGGAAGCGACGCCGACCTCAGCCATGTCGGCTTCGAACCGGCCAGCAGCGAGCTGGATAGCGAAGCGCGCAAACGTCTGGACACGCTGGCCTCGGCCCTGAAGCAACGTCCGGCTCTACGCCTGGAGGTGGAAGGCATGAGCGCCGCTGCCGTCGATGGCGCGCTGCTGGCCGAGCAACGCCTACAGCAGGAGTTCCGCGAAACCCAGTATCGAATCCTGCAGCGTCGTGGCGACAAGGTGCCCGCGGACGCCAGTCAGATCCAGGTCGAAGCGGACGACGAGGCCGCGTTGCTGGAAGGCATCTACCGCAGTCGCCTCAAGCAGCAGCCGCCAGCCGAGTGGCGCGAACTCGACGACGAAGAGCGCGCCGCACAGATGCGCAAGGCCGTGCTCGATTCCTGGAGGGGCAGTGCAGCGTTGCTGCGCCGCCTCAGCCGCGAACGTGCGGCCGCGATAAAGGGCTATCTGGTAGACGTGGGCCTGGACTCGGAGCGGGTGTACCTGCTGGACACCGGCACAACCGAACAGGGAAGCGACGGTAAGGTCGCGACGGCGATGCACCTGGGGAGTGAATGATGATCTCGCGTAAATACGTTGTTGCTTGTGTACTGCTGGCCGCGTTTTCCGGGGCTCACGCCGATACCCTGCGTTGCGGGAGCCAGCTCGTCACCACGGGTGACCGCGCCTTCGAAGTGGAAAGCAAGTGCGGCGTGCCGCAGCACCGCGATCTCGTCGGCTACACGCTCAGCCGTAACGACCGCCAGGAGTTCGCGCTGGAGGAATGGGTTTACGGTCCGCGTAATGGCATGCTCAGCATCCTGACCTTCGAAGGCAACCGCCTGGTTCGCATCGAAACCCGCAGAGCTAACTGATCCCCTGGAGCCATACCGATGGACCGTCGCGTTCCCGCAACACTTCTGCTTTGCCTGTTGCTTGTCACCCTGCAAGCGCAGGCCTCTTCTACCTATCGCTGCAACAGCCGCCTGGTGAGCCTGGAAGCCAGCACGGCCGAGGTTCGCAGCAAATGCGGCGAGCCATCCAGCGCCGCCTTGGTAGGTTACAAGGAGATCGTTGATGATCATGGCTACCAACAGGAGGTGCCTGTCGAGGAATGGGTCTATGGGCCGAACAACGGCATGCTCCATTTCCTGCGATTCGAAGGCAATCGTCTCCGGCAGATCACCAGTGAGCGAGGAAACTAGGACACAAAAAACCCCACTATAGAGTGGGGTTTTCTGATCTGCGCCCCGCCAGCGACTGGCGAGGAGAGCTCTGTTATTCGGCGGTTTTCAGGCCGTCGGCAGAGACTTCACGAACGCCTTTGATGCCCTTGGCCTTGGCCACGGCAGCTTCTTTCTCGGCTTCGGTAGCTACGGTCCCGGACAGCGAGACGACGCCATCCTTGGTTTCCACTTCGATGTCCATGCCGGGAGTCGCGTCTTCGGCCAGCAGGGTGGATTTCACCTTGGTGGTGATCCAGGTATCGGAAGCAGCATCACCGGCATCGTCCATAGTGTTGGCGGCCAGCATGACGGTATCGGTCTTGTCGATGGCAGGCGTGGTATCGGCCAGAGCGGCGCCGGCGAACGGCAGGCTAAGAGCAGCGGCGATGGCAGCGGCAGTAAGTGTCTGAGTAGTCTTCATAGATGTCACTCCTGTTCTCGTGGTTTCTGGGGCATGACTCCGGCCTCAGATGCACGAATAACAGCGCAAGCGTTGTGCCAACTTGAATTTATTTTTTTATCCTTAATAATCAATAAGTTATGCATGGCAGCAATTTACGGTTTACTTGCACATTGCAAGTTTCCCCCGGCTTCTGCGTGCATCTTGCAATCTCGCATAGGCATTGAATAAATATCACGACCAAACAAAAAGGGCCCGAAGGCCCTTCTGTTCAACTGCCAGCTGTCAGACGCCAGAGGCTTCAGCGGCGGCAACGTCCTTGATGGAGAGCTTGATACGGCCGCGGTTGTCCACGTCCAGCACCAGCACCTTCACTTCCTGACCTTCTTTAAGCACATCGGTGACTTTCTCGATACGCTGATCGCTGATCTGCGAGATGTGCACCAGGCCATCCTTGCCCGGGAGGATGTTGACGAACGCGCCGAAGTCGACGATGCGCTCGATCTTGCCGACGTAGATCTTGCCGATTTCGGCTTCAGCGGTGATGCCCAGTACGCGCTGCTTGGCCGCCTCTGCCGCTTCCTTGGTTTCGCCGAAGATCTTGATCGAGCCATCGTCTTCGATGTCGATCGAGGCCTTGGTCTCTTCGCAGATAGCGCGAATGGTGGCGCCACCCTTGCCGATCACGTCACGGATCTTGTCCTGGTCGATCTTCATCGCCAGCATGGTCGGGGCATTGGCCGACAGCTCGCTGCGTGACTGGGCGATGACCTGGTTCATCTGGCCGAGAATGTTCAGGCGCGCTTCCAGGGCCTGGCCCAGAGCGATTTCCATGATCTCTTCGGTGATGCCCTGGATCTTGATGTCCATCTGCAGCGCGGTTACGCCTTTGGCGGTACCAGCAACCTTGAAGTCCATGTCGCCCAGGTGGTCCTCGTCACCGAGGATGTCGGTCAGAACGGCAAACTTCTCGCCTTCCTTGACCAGGCCCATGGCGATACCGGCTACCGGAGCCTTCATCGGCACGCCCGCATCCATCAGTGCCAGCGAGGCACCACAGACCGATGCCATGGAGCTGGAACCGTTGGACTCGGTGATCTCGGAAACCACACGGATGGTGTACGGGAATTCATCGGCGCTCGGCAGCATGGCGGCAACGCCACGACGGGCCAGGCGACCATGACCGATTTCGCGGCGACCGGTGGCGCCCATGCGACCACACTCACCGACCGAGTACGGCGGGAAGTTGTAGTGCAGCATGAAGGGGTCTTTCTTCTCGCCTTCCAGGGTGTCGAGCAGCTGCGCGTCACGGGCAGTGCCGAGGGTCGCAACGACCAGGGCCTGGGTCTCGCCACGGGTGAACAGTGCCGAACCGTGGGTCTTGTCGAGCACGCCGACTTCGATGTTCAGCCCGCGAACGGTACGGGTGTCGCGACCGTCGATGCGCGGCTTGCCATTGACGATGTTCTCGCGAACGGTGCGATATTCGATCTCACCGAAGGCATCCTTCACTTCGCCGGCAGACGGCTGGCCTTCTTCACCGGAGAACTTGGCAACGACCTGGTCCTTCAGCTCACCCAGGCGCGCGTAGCGGTCCTGCTTGATGGTGATGGTGTAGGCCTGGGAGATGGCTTCGCCGAACTCGGCGCGGATGGCATCCAGCAACGCGGTGTTGGCCTGCGGAGCAGCCCAGTCCCAACGCGGCTTGCCGGCTTCGGCGGCGAGCTCTTCGACAGCCTTGATCACGGCCTGGAACTCGTCATGGGCGAACAGCACGGCGCCCAGCATCTGGTCTTCGGTCAGCTCTTTGGCTTCCGACTCGACCATCAGTACGGCGTCCTTGGTGCCGGCCACGACCATGTCCAGGCTGGAAGCCTTGAGCTGCTCGTAGTTCGGATTCAGCAGGTAGCCGGTTTCCGGATGGAAGGCCACGCGTGCGGCGCCGATCGGGCCGTCAAACGGAATACCGGAAACAGCCAGGGCGGCCGAAGTACCGATCATCGCGGCGATGTCCGGATCAGTCTTCTTGCTGGTGGAAACGACGGTACAGATGACCTGCACTTCGTTCTGGAAACCTTCCGGAAACAGCGGACGGATCGGACGATCGATCAGGCGAGAGGTAAGGGTTTCCTTCTCGGAAGGACGCGCCTCCCGCTTGAAGAAGCCGCCAGGGATCTTGCCGGCTGCGTAGGTCTTCTCCTGGTAATGCACGGAGAGCGGGAAGAACCCCTTGCTCGGATCGGCGGTCTTGGCACCGACCACGCTTACCAGCACGGTGACGTCGTCATCGACGGTGACCAGCACTGCGCCGGAGGCCTGGCGAGCGATACGACCCGTTTCCAGGGTTACGGTCGACTGACCGAATTGAAACTTCTTGATTACCGGATTC
>Ga0154485_1162_pt2 | contig 11325 bp, 8 predicted proteins | sample RifGroC2_FD_115964 | JGI IMG/M metagenome (GOLD analysis project Ga0154485, IMG submission 115964) | Pseudomonadales bacterium GWC2_63_15
CGTTTCCCGCGGCCCGATGTACCAACCGCCCTTGAGTACGCCGTTGGGGTGCTTGTCCATGGTGTCGTACTCGACCAGCGGCTGCACCGCGATCTTGCCGTCTGCGCCCCGCGTCCAGTAGGGCGTGAAGCGACCGGTCTGCTCGTTGTTACCGTTCTGGCCACCAGTGAATAGGAAATCCTGGCCGTCGATTGCGTCCGGCTCCCAGCACGAGTAGGTGCCGTTGAAGTCCGGATAGCTTTTCAGCACGTTGAGCAGAATCGAGTTCACCTCGTCCCGGCCAACCTGCAGCCCACCCGAACCCGCCGGGTTCAGCTTGCCGACCGCAAAGGTCGTCGCCATGCCCCGCGCCGCTTCCAGCGCTTCGGTGAACTCGGAGCGGATTTCTCCGGCGTATTTCCCGCCGAGGTGCTGCAGGGTCTGCAAGGCATCTTCCTGCGCCTGCTGACTGACCCGGTCGGACACCAGGTGCTGGGTCGAGCTGGCAAGGTAGACGCTGTAGCCAATCAAGATGCCAGCGGTTGCCAGCAGGCATAAGCCGCCGGTGATCGCTATTCGCTGCTGTATGGATTTGAGAGACATCACGGTTCCTACTCCTGATAACGCAAAAGAACCAGCGGTGGCGGGCCCAGGGACGCTTACGGTCTCACGTGGGGCGGCCAGAGATCGGATGATGTCCAATCGGCATCATGCATACCTGGATATGGCGGCCGCGCTGGCAGGAAGTTGATCGATACCTTGGTACTGCGACCTTGGTACTGATTCGGCTCGCTCGGCACTCGGGGTGCGCGCCGTCAGGCTGCCTAAACGGGTGACGCAGCCGGTGTTTGCGCAGATTTGAATCGCCGCCACTGTCATGAAAGAGTCTGGAGCGCCCGATTCATCGGCCCCTGAACGCTACCAAGGTAGGAAGCTGGGCAGGGCGGGGCGCCTTAGGATGGCGGCACCGAAAACAATAACGAGGCCATTCCCATGCCCACATACAAAGCGCTGCTGCTCAACCTGCTGTTCGTTGGCAGCCTGGTCGGATTCGATCACAGCCACGCCGCTGGCGACCTGACCCGTCGTACGCAGGCTTTGCCGGATCTGAAGTTCGGTTCCGAGCAGAGCGACTACGCGGTGTCGCAGAAGGAATATCAGCTGGAAACCGGCGTCGCCTACCAGCTCAAGGTCAGCTCCGATGGCCAGAAGGAGTGCGCGTTCCAGGCGCCCGAGTTCGCCCAGTCGATCTATCTGCGCAAGGTCGAGGCCGGTGGTGTGGAGATCAAGGCGATCACGCTGGTCGAGCTGGAGTTCGAGGATGCCGGCGAGGCAGAAATCTTCTTCCTGCCCGTCAAGCCGGGCAGCTACCCGTTCTACTGCAAGGGACTGCAGAACAAGGGCATGGAAGGCCGGTTCGTGGTCAAGTGAAGCGGACTGGCGCTCGGCGCTGATCACGAGGAGTTGCCGATATGTCCGCACTCTGGCGAATCAATCTGCTGGTCACGTTGCTCTTCACCCTGATCACCATGGTCTGTCTGGCGGTGTTGCTGCGCCAGGCCGCCCACGATGTAAAGCGTGAGCTCGATGCCGCGGCGGCGGTGGTTGGCTATCTCGGCGAGATGGCCGAGCGCGATCCCGACTCGCTGCGCCCGGGCCTGACCGATAGCCTGCGCCACATTAGTGTGCGCTGGCTGGACGCCACTGAATCGATGCCTGTCGGGGTCGATCCAGCGCTCGACAACTGGCTCGGGTCCTGGCTGTACCCAGCCGAACTGTCGTCACCCAGCGTCCTTCAGCTTTCCAACGGCCAGCGGCTGCACATCAGCGTCGATCCGCATGACGAAGTCGAAGAGGTCAGCGATTCGTTGTTGCAGTTGCTGGTGCTGTTCGGCTTGGCGCTGCTGCTCTGCCTGCTGGCGATCCGCTGGGCCGTGCGTCCGGGCATGCGAGTGCTCAGCGAGTTGCTTGGTGCACTGGTGAGCATCGCCGACGGCCGACTCGACACCCGCCTGCCATCGCATCGCTTCGCCGAGTCGCGCAGGCTCGCCGAACGCTTCAATCACATGGCCGCTGCACTCGAAGATGCGCGGGCCGACAATGAGCAACTGACCCAGGCGCTGCTGGCGCTGCAGGAACGTGAACGCACCCGTCTGGCGCAAGCGCTGCATGACGACCTCGGCCAGTATCTGGCCGGTATCCGCGCGCGGGCCTGTCTGCTGCGCGTCCAGGCGGACCAACCCGACGCCGTTCGCGATACCGCGGCGCACCTTGAGCAGCACAGCCTCGATCTGCAGAACGGCTTTCGCACGCTGGTGCGAGACCTGTATCCGGTGATGCTCGATCACCTGAACCTGGAAGACGCCATTGGGCAACTCGCCGAGCAGTGGCAGAGCACCCAGGGCATCGAGTGCGAAGTCCGGCTGCGTGGACCGATGCCAGCGCTGTCGATGGACGCCAAGGTGCATCTCTATCGCATGGTGCAGGAGGCGCTTACCAACGTGGCGCGGCATGCGCGCGCGACTCGCGTGTGCCTGCATCTGTGTGGGGATCACAACGGGCTGCGTCTGTTGCTACGGGACGATGGCCATGGGCTGCCGCCAGAACGGCCGGGCGTCGGCCTGCGTTCGATGGTCGAGCACGCGCGCTGTCTGGGTGCCCGGCTGCGTGTGCGCCACCGCGCCGGCAAGGGTTGGGCGCTCTATCTCAAGTTGCCTTTGCAAGGAGCCACGTCATGAAGATTCTGCTGGTGGATGACCACGCGGTAGTGCGTCAGGGCTACGCGAGCCTGCTCAAGGCTTTGCTTCCCGAGGTGACAGTCAGTGAAGCCGCCAGCGGTGAGCAGGCGCTGGAGCAGGTGCAGGAATCGATTCCCAGCCTGGTCGTGCTCGACCTCGGACTGCCGGGAATCAGTGGGCTGGAAACTTGCCGGCGCCTGCGTCAGCGGTTGCCGCTGATGCCGGTGCTGATCTTCAGCATGCACGACGAGCTGGCACTGGTCCGGCAGGCACTTGATGCTGGCGCCTCCGGCTATCTGACCAAGCGCTGCGCGCCGGACGTGCTGGTGGAGGCGGTGCGCAAGGTGCTTGCCGGGCAGACCTTCATCGAGCAGCCGCTGGCGACCGAGCTGGCCTGCCAGCGCCCTTCGCAGTCGCCGATGAAGGGGCGACTGGCCGATATGACGCCGCGAGAAATGGAAATCTTCATCATGCTCGCGCGAGGCATCGGTAATCGGGAGATCGCCGAGCGGCTGTGCATCAGCAGCAAGACCGTCTCGAACCATATGGCCCTGCTGAAAAGCAAGCTGGAGGTCAGCTCCCAGGCCGAACTCGTGCACCTGGCCATCGATCAGGGCTTACTTCGCGTCGGCGACCGCATGGTGTGCGAGGCCTGATCGGCCTTAACCGTTTCGGATCTTCCTGGCTCCCTGCGGCGATGCGGCGCATGCCTGTCTGCTGAGTCCGCAGCACCTCTTCAATCTACTCCCAAAAAACGCCTGCCCGCCTGTACACGGCGGACGGGGCGCTTGCGCCTTGCGAAAGTCGTGGGCCCCAGCTAGTGCGCTGGTCGTAAGACCAATCTCCATGCGGCCGGGAATTTTTCCCGTCAGAGCCGGGAATTCTTCCCTGTCGGCACCGCGGCACGGCTCTCGATAATCACGTCTGGCAGGTTGCCAGCATACGGTTGCCCACGGTTCTCGCCGCGTCGCGAATGCCGGTGGCCTGGCCAGACCGATTGGCCAACAAGAACAAGGACCACCCATGCCGTATCAGCTCTGTTGCAGCGCGATGCCCCGACGTACGCTGCTGTCCCTCGCCATCGCCGCGCTGTTGCCGGCGTCCGTTCATGCCGAGCAGACGCTCGATCTCGGCAGCCAGGAGGTGGTCGGTACCACGCCGCTGCCGGGCATCGAGCTGCCAAAGGATCAGGTGCCGTCCAACATCCAGTCGCTGGATGACGAGGACCTGCGGCGGCTCGGCGCCCAGTCACTGGCCGAGAAGCTGCAGCGCGGGCTGCCCAGCGTCAACGTCAACGAGATCCAGGGCAATCCTTACCAGGCGGACCTCAACTATCGTGGCTTCACCGCCTCGCCGCTGCTCGGTACGCCGCAGGGCCTTTCGGTTTTTCTCGACGGCGTGCGGGTCAATGAAGCGTTCGGCGATGTGGTGCACTGGGACCTAATCCCGAACACTGCCATTGCCAACATGGCCCTGGTGCCGGGCTCGAACCCGCTGTACGGCCTGAACACCCTGGGCGGCGCGCTGGCGCTGCAGACCAAGCGTGGCGATACCCATCCAGGTGGCTCGGCGGAGGTCTACGGCGGTTCGTTCGGACGCCAGGGTGGTGCCATCGAACAGGGTGGCAGCCACGAGGAACTGTCCTGGTACCTGGCCGCCGAGGGCATGGATGAGGACGGCTGGCGTGACCATTCGCCATCCGAGGTCCGCCAGCTGTTCGGCAAGTTCGCCTGGACCACCGACACCACCGATCTGGCACTGACGCTGGCACACGCCGACAACGACCTGATCGGCAACGGCCTGATCCCTGAAAGCATGTACGACCAGCGGCGCGAGGCGATCTTCACCCATCCCGACCAGACCGAGAACCGCAACCACCTGATGGCCTTGTCCGCGAGCCACTGGCTCAACGACAACGATCGGCTTTCCGGCACGGTCTATCTGCGCCGCACACGTACCGCAACGCTCAATGGCGACGGCAACGATGAGTACGAGGACGAATACGAGGTGTGGGAAGACAGCGGCTTCATCGGCGAAGGGCCGGAGAGCGGTGTGTTGAACCGTACCCGCACCGCGCAACGAGCTTATGGTCTGGCGCTGCAGTGGGCGCGGAATGTCGGCGAGCATCAGTTCGCCTTCGGACTGTCCCACGACAACACCCGCGCCAGCTTCCACCAGAGCGAACAGGGCGGCGAGCTGACCGACGAGCGCGGCATCGCTGCCAGCGAAGAGGAGGAGCAGGCCAACAGCTTGCTGGGGCGCACCCGTACTTCCAGTCTCTATGCCACCGACACCTGGGCGCTGACCGACGCACTGCAGCTGACCGGCTCGCTGTGCTACAACCGCACGCGCGTGGTCAACACCGATCGCATGGGCGATGCGTTGAATGGCGACTTCACCTATCGCAAGCTCAATCCCGCGCTGGGTTTTGCCTGGCAGCTGCAACCGGCGGTGACGGTCTACGGCGGCTTCTCCCAGGGCAATCGCGCGCCGACGCCAATCGAGCTGGGCTGCGCGGATCCGGCGAACCCGTGCAGCCTGCCAAACGCCATGGCGGCCGATCCCTTCCTCGAGCAGGTGGTCACCCGCACGCTGGAACTCGGTGTACGTGGCGAACTGGCGGGCGGCACCCGCTGGAACCTCGGGGCCTTTCGCAGCGTGAACCATGATGACCTGCTGTTCGTCGGCACCGGCGGCAGCATGGGCTACTTCACCAACTTCGGTCGCACCCGCCGCCAGGGCATCGAACTGGGGCTGGCCGGCACGCAAGGGGCGTTCGACTGGCGAGTGGACTACACCTATCTGCATGCGACCTTCCGCTCCGCGGCCTGCATCCTCGCCGAGAACAACAGCACCGAAGGCGAGGGCGGCTGCCCGGACGATGAGATTCGCGTGTCCAGCGGCGACTATCTGCCAGGCTTGCCGAAGCACAACCTCAAGCTGGGGCTGAACTGGAATCTCAACGAGCGGCTGCGAGTCGGCACCAGTGTCCTGGCGTACTCGTCGCAGTACGTGCGCGGCAACGAGAACAACCGTCATCAGCCCAACGACGAGGTAGAGGGCAGCGGCAAGCTGCCAGGTTACGCCGTGGTCAACCTAACAGCCGATTACCGCTTCGCTCGTGACTGGACGCTGTTCGGCCGGGTCGACAACCTGTTCGACAAGCGTTACGCCACCGGCGGTGCGCTGGCCGAGAATCCCTTTGTTGGCGCCGGCAACGCCTTCGAATCGGACCCGGACGAATGGCGTCACGAGCAGTTCATCGCCCCTGGCGCGCCGAGGGCGGGCTGGGTGGGCGTGCGTTATCGCTGGGATGCGCTATAACCGATCAGTCGCAGCAGCACCGAGCATGCCGGGCCTTTGTGCCCGGCATGTTCGCGTTCGGCCACACTGCAGTGTTCGGCTTGCCGGGTCCGAGGTATCTGACGCGAAATCGTCACGGCCGATTGCGTATCCTGGCGAGCTTGGCCGATTGGTTGACGGCAACACGGAGCACGGATGAAGCGCGTCCATCACCACATCCTCGTCTCGCAACGTAGCGCTGGCGGGTGCCGCTGAGCATGCCGTCACGCCTGCGCATCGTTCTCGCTCTCGGCAGCGCACAGACCCTAGCCTGGGGCTCGACCTACTACCTGCCGGCCATTCTCGCCGAGCCGATGGCGAGCGAATTGGGCATCTCCACCGGCAATGTATTCGCCGCGTTTTCCCTGGCACTGATCGTCACCGCCGTCCTTGGGCCGCTGTCGGGCAAGCGCATCGACCATCACGGCGGGCGTGATGTGCTGGCGCTTTCCAGCGTCGTTTTTGCCCTCGGCCTGGCCATGCTCGGTTTGGCCAACGGACCGCTGATGCTCTGGCTCGGCTGGTTGGTGATCGGCATCGGCATGGCGCTCGGCCTTTACGAGTCGGCCTTCTCCACGCTTGCCGGCATCTACGGTCGCGATGCGCGCGGCGCGATCACCGGCATCACCTTGCTTGCCGGCTTCGCCAGTACGGTGTGCTGGCCGATCAGCGGCTGGTTGAACGCCGAGTTCGGCTGGCGCGCCACATGCCTCACATGGGCCGCAGCGCATCTGCTGCTCGGGCTGCCATTGAACCGGCTGCTGATTCCGGTTGGCGTACAGCCGGCTCCGACCGCGGCAGAGCAAGCGCAGACAGACGGACGTTCCGGTGCGGGATTGACCATGGCGTTGCTGGCCTTCGTCTTCGCCGCCACCTGGTTCACCAGCACGGCGATGGCGGCGCACCTGCCACGTCTGCTGCAGGAGTCCGGACTGTCACCGGCCGCCGCCATCGGAATCGCGGCGCTGGTCGGACCGGCTCAGGTCGGGGCGCGCTGCCTGGAGTTCGTCCTGCTGCAGCGCTTCCATCCGCTGATCTCGGCGCGCCTCGCCGCCATTGCCCATCCCATCGGTGCGGCTGGCGTGATGCTGGCGGGTGCGCCTGCGACCACCGCATTCGTGCTTCTGCATGGCGGCGGCAACGGCATTCTGACCATCGCCAAAGGCACATTGCCGCTGGCCATTTTCGGTCCCCACGGCTATGGCCTGCGCCAGGGGCTGCTGATGGTGCCGGCACGCTTCGCCCAGGCGTTTTCACCGCTGGTGTTCGCGCTGCTGATCGACGACTTCGGTACGCGGGCGCTGTGGCTGTCGGCGGGGCTGGGGGTGCTGGCGTATGCCGCGCTGACGTTCCTGCAACGCCGGACGCACGGGCTAGCCTGACGCCGGTTGAGTGCCGCCGAAGCGCTGTCAGCGCGGTAGCGCCGCGAGCAGCATTGCCTGCTGCTCTGCACTCAGACCGAGGAACACGCGTAGCGCGGCGTAGGCATCGTTGGCCGCGTAGGCCTGCTGTGCCTCGGTCAGCTCGGGGTTCGCCCAGTTCGAGGTGGCCACGCTGCGGGATTTTTCGATCCGTGCGTCGAGCACCGCGGCCACCGCACCGCGCAGGCCGACCGGGCCCTTCTTGCCCTGATAGCGAAGCACCGAGCCCAGGTCCAGCAGGCTGGCCGGGCGGATGCCCAGCTTGCCGTGCAGCCTGGAGCGATCCGACTTCAGCCCGAAACCGATCTTTGCCAGCGCGGGCGCTTGCAGGATTGCGCTGGCCGCTTCGATGCAGCCGGGCACGCCGATCCTGAACAGGTAGGCCTTTGCCGGGGTGGCGAACTGGATCAGGTGCGGACCGCTGGAGACTTCGCCCACCTTGAAGGTCGGTTTGGATTCGGTATCGAAACCGATGCAGGCAAAGCCCATGATTTCCTCCACCGCCGCGCGAAACTCGTCCGCCGTCGCGGGGGTGACGATGCTCGCCGACGTCAGCCCGTCGAAGTGCGGCAGCCCGTCGACGTTCGGATGCTGGCGGATATGAATGATCAGCTTCTGCGTCAAGCTGGCGTCCTCCGAACGCTGATGATCGAGTCAGCCTGAGGCAGCGGTGCCGACTCGGCTGTAGCGCGGCCATCCTTCATGTGCCGATCTGCAGTGGACAGGCTCGCCATCAGTTCTTCAACTGGCTGGCGAACTGCCCGACCGCGCTGACCACGCGCTGCGCGCCGTCCTGGATCTCGACGATCACCGCGCCGGCCTGGTTGGCGAATTCCAGTCCCTGCTCGGCCTGGTCACGGCTCGCGCTCATGCTGTGCACGGCGGCTTGCGCCAGGTCCTGGTTCTTCTGCACCACGCCGACGATCTCCTCGGCGGCCTTGCTGGTGCGGGCCGCCAGCTGGCGAACCTCGTCGGCCACCACCGCGAAGCCACGGCCCTGATCACCGGCCCGTGCGGCTTCGATGGCGGCGTTGAGGGCCAGCAGGTTGGTCTGGTCGGCAATGCCGCTGATGGTCTTGAGGATCGCGCCGATCAGCTGCGATTGCTTGTCCAGCGCCTCGATACCGTCGGAGGCTTCCTGCATTTGCTGGGCGATGCGATGCATCACTTGGACCGTCTGCTGGACCACTTGCGCGCCGCGCTGCGCACTGAGGTCGGTGTGCTGGGAGGTGTCGTAGGCAATCGTTGCGGCGTCGGCCACGGCCATCTCCCGGTTGACCTGATCGGTGATGACGGTGGCGAACTTGATCACCTTGTACAGCTTGCCGTAGGCATTGAGCACCGGGTTGTAGGAAGCTTCGAGCCATACGGTCTGGCCGTGGGCATCGATACGCTTGAAGCGTTCGGCGATGTACTCGCCACGGTTGAGGCTAGCCCAGAATTCGCGATAGGCCGGCGACTCGCTTTCCTCACGCTCACAGAACATGCAGTGGTGCTTGCCCTTGATCTGCTCGAGGCGGTAGCCCATGCCGTCGAGGAACCGCTGGTTGGCGGTGATGACATGCCCGCCGAGGTCAAACTCGATCACCGCGGTGGAGCGCAACAGCGCGTTGATTACGCTCTCGTGCTCGCGTGAGGTCTCGATGGTGCGGGTCAGGTTGGTGGCGCATAGCGTGAAGTGGTGCAACGTGCCATCCGAGCCCGTGATCGGCTGCCAGATGGAACGCAGCCAGGCTTCCTGGCCGTCAGCCTGCAGCAGTCGGTAGGCGCCGCTGATGTGCTCCGCGCGCTGCATGGCGGTCTTGAGGCGTGAGTAGTTCGGTTCGGTACGAAACTGCTGGCTGAAGAAGTCGTCGACGGAGCGGCCGATGAGATCGTCGCGGCGATAACCCATTTCGCTGAGGAACAGCTCGTTGGCGTGCTGAATGCGTCCTTGCGGGTCCAGTTCCAGGACCATCATCTCCCTGTACAACGAGTTCTTGATCTGCTGATTGACTGCGGCTTCCTCGCGCAATTCAGCCAGTTCCCGTTTCAGGTTCTTGTTGAACATTTATTGGCATCCGGTGAAGGGCAAGACAGCCCAGTCACTTGATCGGCGCCTGAGTCATTTTCCTGAGGTTGCCAGCCAATGGTTTGCTCTATACCGGCGATTGAATTGGCCTATCGGCGGGTTTCATTTCTCCCAATCGACCGGGCAGTCCTTGCAGCCTTCCATGTTGGTGCCTTGAAACGTCGCGTAGTGCCGGCGCGCGCCGGTTAGCACGGCGTTGCCCAGGTTGGCGTCGTTGAGCTTGGCTTCCTGCAGGTTGGCGTCGGTCAGATCGGCACCCTCGAGATCGGCCTTGCTCAGCCAGGTCATTTCCAGGTCGGCGGCGTGCAGCGTGCTGCCGTGCATCCTGGCGCCACTCATGCGGGCGAACTCAAGGTAGGCGCCAGTGAGGTCGGCTCCCTTGAACTGGGCGGCCTGGGCGAACAGGCCCCAGCCCTGGATGGCGATCAGCCGGGCATCGGTGAAATTGGCCAGGCGCAGGTTGGCCTGTTGCAGGCTGGCGCGGTTAAGCGTGGCGCCGGTTAGGTCGGCTTTTTCCAGATTGGCCAGGTCGAGGTTGGCGTGGCGCAGGTTGGCGCCGGAGAGGTCGGCACCGGCGAGGTTGATGCGGCGCAGGTCCTGATTGCTGAGGTCGGCGCCGCGCAGATCGGCGTTGGCACATTGGCTCTCGGGCTGGAGTACGCAGCCGTTGATCGTCAGAGGACCGTCATCCGCAGCGAAGGCGGACGCGCTGGCGAACAGGGCCAGTGGCAGGAGCAAGCGGTTAGGACTGTTCATGGGAAGTCACCTGGGGCAGGGCAATAGAGAAAAGCGGTCGCGTGGCGTTTCTGGCCTGTCGACGAGAGCGCCAACCCGGAGCCGGCTGGGCCAGACGCGCCGCGCGAGCCGCTGTACGTTGAAAACACGAGGCGTGCCCGCGCGGTGGCGGGCACGGCTCGGCTCATCGCTTGGCGGTCTTCTTCTCCCAATCCGGAAGCTTGAATACCCAGAAGGAACCACCCTGGGCGACCGGCTTGGTCAGTACGGCCATGTCGCCGCCCCACAGTGGCACGGCGCCGCCGTAACCGACCGTCACGCCGATGTACTGCTCGCCGTCCTGCTCCCAGGTCACAGGCGGGGAAATCACGCCGCTGCCAGTCTGGAATTTCCACAGCTCGTCGCCGGTTTTGGCGTTGAAGGCCTTGAAGTAGCCGTCGCTGGTGCCGGTGAATACCAGGTTGCCCTTGGTTGCCAGCACGCCGGCCCACAATGGCAGTTTTTCCTTGTGTTCCCAGGCCACCTTGCCGGTGGTCGGGTCCATGGCGCGCAGGATACCGACGTGGTCGTCGTACATGCGCTTGATGCGGAAGCCCTGGCCGAGATAGGCCGAGCCCTTCTTGTAGCTGACTTCCTCGGTCCAGTAGTCCTCTTTCCAGTGGTTGGCCGGTACGTAGAACAGGCCGGTGTCCTGGCTGTAGGCCATGGGGTTCCAGTTCTTGCCGCCGAGGAAGGGTGGGGATACTTCGACCGACTTGCCGTGCTTCTCGCCCGGCTCCGGTTTAGGTGGGCGCTGGCCCTCGTTCTCCACCGGCCGACCGGTTTTCAGGTCGATATGGCTGGCCCAGGTGATGCCGTCGACGAAGGGGAAGGCGTTCTGCAGCTTGCCGTCCTTGCGGTCGACGACATAGAAGAAGCCGTTGCGGTCGGCGTGGGCCGTGGCCTTGACGGTCTTGCCGTTCTTGTCCTTGTAGTCGAACAGCACCAGCTCGTTGTTGCCGGAGAAGTCCCAGGCATCGTTCGGGGTGTGCTGGTAGAA
>Ga0154485_1143_pt2 | contig 10971 bp, 11 predicted proteins | sample RifGroC2_FD_115964 | JGI IMG/M metagenome (GOLD analysis project Ga0154485, IMG submission 115964) | Pseudomonadales bacterium GWC2_63_15
CCTTCGAGCAGCATCATCCGCGCCTCGCGCACATAGGTGGCGAGCATGCGGTTGCCGATGAAGCCCGGGCAGTTGCCGGCGACCACACTGACCTTGCCCATGCGCTTGCCGAGCACGGTGGATGCTTCGAGCACCGCTTTGGAAGTCTTCGCGCCGCGGACGATCTCCAGCAGCTTCATGATGTGCGCCGGGCTGAAGAAGTGCAGACCCACAACCTGCTCGGGGCGCTTGGTGACCGCGGCGATGGCGTCGATATCCAGCGCCGAAGTGTTGCTGGCAAGGATGCCGCTCGGCTTCACGATGCCGTCCAACTCGCGGAAGATCTTCTGCTTGAGCTCGAGGTTTTCGTAGACCGCTTCGATCACCAGATCCACATCGGCCAGCGCCTGGTAGTCGGCCGCCTTGCTGACGCAGGCGCGTCGTGCAGCCGCTTGAGTCTCGTCGATCCGGCCCTGGCGCACATTGTGCGCGTAGGTGTCAGCTACCACGCTCAGCGCCTGTTCCAGCATCTCGGGATTGTTGTCCAGCCAGCGCACCTGCACGCCGGCGTTGGCCAGGCTCATGACGATCCCGCGGCCCATGGTGCCGGCACCGATCACGGCGGCGGTCTGGATATCGAAGCGGTCTTGGCTCATTGCAGCTGTCCTCGTTGCAAGGCTGGAAAAACTGGAGACCAACCATAGACGAAGACGCTACTATTTTTGAAATTTAGTCTTGTGATGTTTCGGATTCACCAAATGAATATCTACAACTTCGACCTCAACCTGCTCCGTGTGCTGGACGCCCTGCTGCGCGAGCGCAACGTCTCGCGGGCGGCGGAGCGGCTGTCGCTCAGCCAGCCGGCGGTCAGCAATGCCCTGGCCCGCCTGCGCGAACTGCTCGACGACCCGCTGCTGGTGCGTGCCGGCCGAGCCATGCAGCCGACACCCAGGGCGCTGGCACTGGAAGCACCGATCCGTCACGCGCTGCAGCAGATCGAGCACAGCCTGATCGCCGGCGAAGCCTTCGATCCGGCGCGCAGCCACCAGCGTTTCCGCATCGCCGTGACCGACTATGTCGAGCTGATCTGCATGCCCGCGCTGATGCGGCGGCTGGCCGAGCACGCACCCGGCATCCAGCTGGCGATCCAGCACCTGACGCCGACGCTGCCGGTCGAAGCGCTGGACAACGGCGAGGTCGACCTGGTGCTCGGGCGCTTTCTCGAAGTGCCGTCACGCTTTCACGTACGTCGCTGGGCCAGCGAGACGCTGCAGGTGGCGGCGCGGCGCGACCACCCGCTGCTGACGGCGGGGCTGGATCTCGATGCCTTTCTGCGCCTGCGCCACCTGTGGGTACATGGTGGCCAGACCCGCGGCATGGTCGACCAGTGGCTGGAAGCCCAAGGGCTTGAACGCAAGGTTGTCTACACCACGCCGAACTACCTGCAGGCCGCGCATATCGTCGCCAGCAGCGACCTCGCTGCCGTACTGCCGACCCAGTTGGCGCGCTATTTCGCCACGCTGCTACCGCTGCAAACCTTCGATCTGCCGTTCGATCTCGGCACCTTCGCGCTGGATATCGTCAGCGTCGCACAGCGACAGAACGACTCGGCGCTGCAATGGCTGATCGAGCAGATCGACGCCGTGGCGCCTGGCTGAGGCGCGAATCGAGCGCAACGAATCTCGCGCCTGGCTAATATCCATTTGCTAGTATCTCCCAGCATTTCCGTCGGGAATTTCCCGAAAGCAGGCGACTGCGGCCGGCTGCGCGGAACATCGCAGCAAGGTGGATATCTACTCTTGCTAATGCGCCATGGTGAACATGGACGATCAAATCAAATCCGGAGCTAGACCTATGGCGGCCCTGCTGCAACGTACCACCGACACCATCACTCGCAATCAGGCCGAACTGCTCAGCAGCTGGAAGTCCGACCTGCAGAATCTGGGCGGCTATCACAACCTCAAGCCCGAAGAACTGGCCCAGCAGACCGTCGACTTCGTCCGTCAGCTGATCAGCGGAACGGCAGACGGCTCGGCCGATATCAACGGTCCGGCCTGGGACGGCATGCGCCTGTACCTGGAAAAACTCTCGCGCAGCCGCGCACTGCTCGGCATGGATTCACAACAGACCGCCGGCTTCATCTTCGCCATCAAGCGTCCGCTGATGGCCCTGCTGCAGAGCGAGTACGCCAATGAGCCGGCAGTATTCGCCGAGCAGCTGTGGGCGGTATCCGAGCTGATCGACAGCCTCGGGCTGTACACCGTGCGCACCTTCCAGAAGTCCCGCGAAGAAGTGATCAAGCGTCAGCAGGAAGAGTTGCTGGAGCTGTCGACCCCGGTGGTCAAGCTGTGGGACGGCGTGCTCGCCCTGCCGATGATCGGCACCCTCGACTCGCAGCGCACCCAGGTGGTGATGGAGTCGCTGCTGCAGCGCATCGTCGATACCGGTTCGGAAATCGCCATCATCGATATCACCGGTGTGCCGACGGTCGACACCCTGGTCGCCCAACATCTGCTGAAGACGGTCACCGCGATTCGCCTGATGGGTGCCGACTGCATCATCAGCGGCGTGCGCCCACAGATCGCGCAGACCATCGTGCACCTGGGCCTGGACCTGCAAGGCATCGTCACCAAGGCCAGCCTGGCCGACGCCCTGGCCCTGGCTCTGCGCCGTTCCGGCCTCACCGTGACGAAGGCCGTCTAATGGATCGCATACCCATTCTGCGGATGGGCGAGTTTCTGCTCGTCACCATCCAGGTCGACATGCACGACCAACTGGCGATGACCCTGCAGGACGACCTGGCCGAACGCATCAGCGCGACGTCGGCAAAGGCCGTGCTGATCGATATCTCCGCACTGGACATGGTCGACTCCTTCATCGGCCGCATGATCGGCACCATCTCCGGCCTGTCGCGGATCATGGATGCCGAGACCGTGGTGGTCGGGATGCAGCCCGCCGTGGCCATCACCCTGGTCGAACTCGGCCTCGAACTGCCCGGCGTCAGCACCGCGCTGAACGTCGAGCGCGGCATGCAGCTGCTGCGCGCCCGCGTGGCCGCGCAATGATCGTGCGCAGCAGCGGCAGCCAGCCGGTGCGCCTCGAACAGGATGTCGTGCTGGCGCGGCAGACCGTGCGCAAGCTGACCCAGGAATGCGCCATGCGCCTGATCGACCAGACCAAGCTGGTCACGGCGGTCAGCGAGCTGGCGCGCAATACCGTGGTCTACGGCGGCGGTGGCGACATGGATTGGCAGCTGATCGAGGACGGCGCGCGGGTCGGCGTGCGCCTGACCTTTCGCGACGAAGGCCCGGGCATCGCCGACATCAAACTGGCCATGACCGACGGCTGGACGTCCGGTAGCGGCCTCGGGCTGGGACTGACCGGCGCCAAGCGGCTGGTTGACGAGTTCGAACTCGACAGCACGGTCGGCGCGGGCACCCGAATCACCATCACGCGGTGGACATGAACGTTCAGGGAAGCGTCACCCAAGTCCTGCTGATCGAAGACAACAGCCAGATCGGCCACGCCCGCCGGGTCGCCCAGCGGCTGGCCGAACAGCACGACTTCGACACCACCGATGCCGGGCGCGTCGCCCTGCTCGCCACCGAGCTGGGCAGTAACCTGCTCAAGCACGCCGGGCGCGGCGAGTTGCACCTGCGCGTAATTCCTGGACGAGAGGGGCGCGGCGTCGAAATCATCGCGATCGACCGCGGACCGGGCTTCGACCTCGATCAATGCCTGACCGACGGATTTTCCACCCGCGGCACCCAGGGCATAGGGCTCGGCGCGCTGGCGCGTCAGGCCCAGGTGTTCGACGCCTATTCCGATGCCCGCGGCTCGGTGGTGCTGGCGCAACTGTTTCCTCGCGGCGCGCAGCCGCCGCCGTGGCGCTACGGCGTCAGCCAGCATCCCTATCCAGGCGAAACAGCCTGTGGCGACGCCTGGCAGCTGGCCTTCGACGGGCAGCGCTGCAGTGCCCTGGTCATCGATGGCATCGGCCATGGCGAACTTGCCCAACAGGCCGCGCTGGCAGGTGCGGTGGCGTTTGCAGAATCCCCACTGGATTCCCCCTTCGCCCTGTTCAGCAATATGCACCAGGCGATGAACGGCACTCGTGGCGGCGCCGCAGCCATCGCGCACTTCGACGGCCAGCGTCAGACGCTGGATTTCGCCGGCATCGGCAATATCGGCGCCAGCCTGATCGCTAGCGAGGGCTCGCGTGGCCTGGCCTCACATCCTGGCATCGTCGGCGTGCGCTTTCGCAAGGCGCATGTCTTCGACTACCCGCTGGGCGAGGCGCGGCTCCTGGTGCTCTACAGCGATGGTCTGCAAACACGCTGGAATCTGCGCGACTACCCCGGTCTCGTTCACCGTCACCCGGCCATCATCGCCGCACTGTTGCATCGCGACTTCTGCCGCGGTCGCGACGACGTGACCGTGCTGGCACTCAATCTGGAGGCTCCCCGTGGCTGATCCGACGTCCCCCGAGACCGGCGACGCCGGCCAGCTCGAACAGCTGCGCCGGGCGAATGAAGCGCTGCGCGCCGAACTGGAAGAAACCAATCAGGGTGTACTGGCGCTGTATGCCGAGCTGGACACCCAGGCCGAGCAGCTGCGCCAGGCCTCGGACCTGAAGAGTCGCTTTCTGTCGTACATGAGCCACGAGTTCCGTACGCCGCTGGGCTCGATCCTCAGCATCACCCGCCTGCTCAGCGACGAACTGGACGGCCCGTTGAGCCCGGAACAGCACACGCAGGTGCGTTTCGTCAGCTCGGCCGCCAGCGAGCTGAGCGAGATGGTCGATGATCTGCTCGACCTGGCCAAGATCGAAGCCGGCCGCGTCAGCATTTCCCCGGCCTGGTTCGACATGCTCGACCTGTTCTCGGCGTTGCGCGGCATGTTCCGCCCCATCGTCGAGGGCTCGCCGATCGACCTCATCTTCGAAGAGCCCGAAGGCATTCCGCGGCTCTATACCGATGACAAGAAGCTGGCGCAGATCCTGCGCAACTTCATCTCCAACGCGGTGAAGTTCACGCCTCAGGGGGTGGTGCGCGTGTCGGCCCGGATGGAAAACCCGCAGCAGGTCCGCTTCGCCGTCAGCGACACCGGTATCGGCATCGCCCCCGAGCTGCACGACCGGCTTTTCGAAGACTTCGCCCAGGTCGACTCGCCGCTGCAGAAGCGCCTGCGCGGCACCGGCCTCGGCCTGGCGTTGTGCAAGCGTTTCGCAGAACTGCTCGGTGGCCGTGTCGGTGTGGAAAGCGAACCAGGCAAGGGCTCGGAGTTCTATGTAGTCCTGCCTCTGGCGATTGATACGGAGCCTTCCGATGGAGCGTGACAGCCGTCTGTTGATCGTCGACGACAACGCGCCGACGCGCTATGCGATGCGCCGGGTACTGGAACGCCATGGCTATCAGGTGCTGGAAGCCGGCACTGGCAGCGAAGGCCTGGAACTGGTGGCCAACGCCGCGCCGGATGCGCTGATCCTCGACGTCAACCTGCCGGACATGAGCGGCTTCGACATCGCCCGCCAGCTGCGCGCCGATGCGAACACCGCCCTGCTGCCGCTGATTCACGTGTCCGCCGCCTCCATCGAGACCAACGACATCATCACCGGCCTCGATGCCGGCGGCGATGCCTACCTGATCCACCCGGTCGATCCCGACGTGCTGCTGGCGACGCTGCGCACCCTGCTGCGGGTGCGCGATACCGAGCGCGCACTGCGTGACAGCGAGGCGCGCTTCCGGGAAATCTTCTTCCATGTCGCCGCGCCCATCGCGGTGCTCGACACCGAACTGCAGCTGCACGAGTGCAACCATGCGTTTGAACTGCTAGTGGGAGCCGTCGGCCCGACGGCTCCCCTGTCGCAACGTTTCGCCGCCGGCCAAGAAGCGATTCTCGCCGAGCTGAGCGCACATCTTCAGGCCGGCGAGCGCTGGCAAACGCCGCTGCAAATGCAGGTCAACGGCGATACCCGCGAGACCGAGTGGCAAATTTCGCCGTACCGCGCACAGGGCCTGGGCCTGGTGTTCGTTGAGGACGTGACCGAACAGCGTCTGCGTGAACGCGCACAGCGCCAGGAAATCGCGACTACCACCAGTCAGCTCGCCCACGAGGTCGCCGAGCGAGCGCGCACCGAAGAGCAGCTGCTGCAGGCGCAGAAGATGGACGCCCTGGGCAAACTCACTGGCGGTATCGCCCACGACTTCAACAACCTGCTCACCGGCATCATCACCGGCATCGAGCTGATGAAGCAGCGCATCATCGAAGGCCGCGCCGACAGCGTGCTGCGCTTTGCCGATGCCTCGCTCAGCTCGGCGCGCAGTGCAGCGTCGCTGACCAATCGCCTGCTGGCTTTCGCTCGCAAACAGCCGCTGGATGCACGGGCGCTGGATATCAACGAACGCATCCGCTCGCTGGAAGACCTGCTGCGGCGCACCATCGGCGAACGCATAACGCTGACCTTCGACTTCACCGCCGAGCCCGCGGTGGCGCGCGTGGACGTCAGCCAGTTCGAGAGCGCCCTGCTCAATCTGGTGATCAACGCCCGCGATGCGTTGCCCGAAGGCGGGCATATCCGCATCAGTACGTTCCCCTCGGATGGCGGCCAGAAGGCGGAACTCGCCGCAGGTCGTTACATCGGCCTGTGCGTGGGCGATGACGGAACGGGTATCGATCCCGGCGTGCTGGACAAGGTCTTCGATCCCTTTTTCACCACCAAGCCGCAGGGCCGCGGCACAGGGCTGGGGCTATCGAGCATCTACGGGTTTGCCCTGCAGTCGGGTGGCGATGCGAGCATTCGCAGCACGCTCGGCGCCGGAACCGAAGTCACCCTCCTGCTGCCCGCCGCCAACGGCGAACAGGCAGCGACGCCTGCCGCAGCGCCGGATAGTTCGATGCGGCTGGTCGGCCACGAGCACGTGCTGGTGGTGGAAGACATGCCCAGCGTGCGCATGCTGATCGCCGAGACGCTGATCGAAGCCGGCTACCGCTGCAGCCAGGCGGGCGACGTGGAAACCGCCCAGTCTCTGCTCGAGGCCGACCCGTCGATTGACCTGCTGCTGAGCGATGTCGGGCTACCCCGTCTTTCCGGTCGCCAGCTGGCCGAATGGGCACGCCGTGAGCGTCCGACACTGCCGGTGGTGCTGATGACCGGCTATGCGGAGAGCGCATCCAGTCGCGAGGGCTTTGTCGATGAGCGCATGGAGCTGGTACTCAAGCCGTTCGAAGGTGCAGACCTGCTGATCAAGATCCGCGGTCTGCTCGACGAAGCCTGACGTTGCCGACCGGCCATCCACCGCCGCTTAAAAATCACCGATCTGCGCTTGATTCGCATGGCGCGGGCAACAAAAAACCCGCCGAAGCGGGTTCTTTCTGACCTATCCGAATCCTTCCGGCTGCCTTCCTGGCGTGGTCGATCGTCCTGATCCTGAGCACATCCTGCGCTTCAGAGTGGGCATAGATTAATCATCAGGCCGCAGGCAATGAAGAGCCAAAAACCGGGATTCTTGTAAGCCTTTCGCTATAGCTGAAACGAACGTGTCGTTTCACTGTCGCGCTTACCAGCCTGGCGGGACAGAAGGCGCCTTTGCGCGGCCACGCACCCCCGCTGCTTTGTCGGCAAGCGATGCTCCCGCTACGAACTATTAGCGTGGAACATTTGTTGAATTATTTCTCTTGCCTCCATAGCTCATACAATATTGATGATTAACAACTAGTTAAACCCTAAATATTTGAGCTCGCGGGCTCACTTAAAGGAGCCAAGTTATTTAAATCGCAAATAAAAGCTGTACATATATTTAAATCTACGTATATTCGCCCCCACTGCTTCGCAATTAACACTTCGACACCCGGCATGATGTTTCTCTGTTTCATCTCCTCGGTTCGTTTTGCTTCTCGCTTCTCAGTCTCGGCACCGAATGCTTCAGTGCTGCAGCCTTAAAACACCTTGGGAGATACTCATGTCTACTCGTCAAAATGGCACAGTCAAATGGTTCAACGATGAAAAAGGTTTCGGCTTTATTACGCCGACCGATGGCAGCGAAGATCTGTTCGTTCATTATCGTTCAATCGAAAGCACAGGCTTCAAAAGCCTGAGCGAAGGCCAAGCGGTTTCTTTCATGGCTACCAAAGGCCAGAAAGGGATGCAGGCTGATCAGGTTCAAGTCTCCTAAGACGCCTGATACAAAAAAGCCCCGCTTCGGCGGGGCTTTTTTTCGTCCGTAATATCTGACGCAACGGCTTTCCCATAATCGGAAAATAATGGGTGCGAATTCTGAATGTCGCAAATACGCGCGGTCGACGTACAGCGCCAGCGGCATATGAATACGTCAGAAAAGCAAAAACCCGCCGAAGCGGGTTTTTTCTGACCTTTCCGAATTCCCTTCGATTGCCGTCCTGGCGATGGTCGATCTTCCTGATCCTGAGCGCGTCCTGCGCTTCAGAGTGGGTGTAGATTAATTACACGCCGTGGACGGTAAAAGGGTCGAACGCCGCAGTCTCTTGTAAGCCTTTTGCTATAGCTGCAGGAGCCGGGGAACTTTCAGACCCAAGGAGCGCCTAGCAGTCGCCCTGAAAGGCCTGACTTAGAGCCATCCTGAGCAAGCGATGCACCGTATCGACGGTGCATCGCTGCGACGAGAGCCAAAACGCGCGAAACCTGTCCAGCAGACGTATTAGTCCTTGGACAGGTCAACCAGCGGCTCGTCACGAATTTCAGTGTCGCGACCGGCCTGTACCGCTTCGATCCGTTTGCGCGCGGCGTCGACTGCGGCGCTATTGACCAGCAGCTCGTAACTCACGCGAAAATGCTTCTGCTCACCCGGCTCGATCTTCGGCACCAATCCCAACGGCCGTTGATAGCGGCGGTTGTAGGAAAAGCTGGTACCCGGTTCGAGGCCGGTCACGTAGCCCTGCTTCTCGGTATCGGTGTTCTTCCACAGCGAGAACACCGGTAGCTCGGCGGTATTGAAGCCGACACTGACGCCGAGATTGCCGGCGCGGTTGTGCAGCATGGTCAGGGTCTGGCCCTGTTCGTCCGCATAGGGCACCACGTTGAACACCGTCTCGTCGTAGTCCCTGGTTGGGCCGCGATAGCGCTGCCAGTCGCTCAGCTCCTTCGCCGCGCGGGGGTTGAACGGTGAGACCTGCTTGACCGGCGCCACGAAGCGCGCGCCCTCCTCCAGCAGCGGCGTGCCGAAATTGGTGTGGTACAACACCTGATATTCCTTGGCGTAGTCGCCCTGATTGGTCAGCGTGTCGTGCAGCGAGAAACCGGCACGACCCGGCTCGGTGCTGAGCTCGGTGAGAATCGCGAAGTCGAGTTTCTTGAAGGCCTTCTCCTGCAGCTCGCCTCGCAAGCGAATGGCATAGGGGGGCTTTTCATCGATCTGCAGCACCACGCGCGAGGCCGGAATGTTCGCCGCACGGCCATGCAGCGTGAGCAGTTCGCCGTTGTCTTCGCCGGGGTGGCCGACCCACTCGAAGCCGCAACGGGTGACCAGCTCGTTGAAGCCCTCGAGCCACCCCAGCCCGCCGCGCCCGTTGAGCTCGATAAAGGCCGGGTTGACCACTTCATCCACCGGCGAATCCCAGCCCAGGCGTACCTCGCCGGCCACCGCTTCCAGCACGTTCATGCCGCGCGTGGGCACAACGGTCATGCGCATGCTGCCGTTGTCGATCTCGATCAGGCTGACGCCTTCCTGCCGGCCGCCATGCAAGGTACGCATGCTGACCGAGAATGGCGTCGGCGCGTCGATGCCCAGCTCTTCGCTGGTGATGCGCCAGTTCTTCGCCGGCTTGTCGTGGTCGATCAGCACCTGTTCCCAGGCCATGGCAGGGGTGGCCAGGCAGATGCCCAGGCCGAGGAGAAGCTGCAAACGGGTCATGGGGGTTCCCTTTGTTGTTATGACTCCTGCTCAAGGTAGCTGAAACGTTTCATCTGGCAAGCCAAAGCGGCTGCTGAATGACCGAAGGGAGGCGGAACGTATGCTGTACGGAGTGCTCTAGCTTGCTTTCAGCCCTTGCTGTAGCGACTCGGCTGCCAGTAGCCGGTGAGCAGCGGCAGTGCGGGGCCACGCCATCCGCGCTGACGAAGTTGCCGGGCGATCAGCGCATTCATAATCTTGTGCCCCATCAGCAACACGCTTTCATTGGCCTCGGCCAGCTCGATCAACCGATCAGCCGCTGCGCTGGCACGCCTGGTGGATTCGCGGATGTGCTCGGTATGGCTGGCGAAGCCGAGAAACCAGGCGGTGCGAAACGCCAGGCGCCAGAAGCGCGACGGCAACAGCGGCAGTCCCCACTCGGGATACGGCAGGTGCGGCTCGGCGAACAGCGGATCAGGTAGTTCACAGCAGTCGCATTCCAGATGCGAGCGCGATTCGATGCAGCGCTGCAGGGAGCTGCAAACCACGATGCCAACCGAGCCTGCCAGCGCGACCAGACTGTCCGGGCGCTCGGCGGCGACGACCTCCGCAGCGTTGTAGCGCTCGACCCAGGTTTTCATGCCAACCGGCGTGCTCCAGCGCGCTGCGCCGTGGTCGGGTCTACCGTGCCGCACGAGGATGATCTGCATCTGGCTACCGGATACACGGGCCCGGCCGCCAAGGCGCATGCCTGGCAGCAGGGGGATAGAAAGAGAATGAAGCGGGTGGAAACGCCCCGGCACGCGGCCGGGGCGACGGGGTCACTTGTCGAGCTCGTCCTGCTTTTCCAGAAATTCTTCTTCGAGCATCGCATCCTTGACGGCCTGAGGCTGCTCGTCGAGCAGCGGATCATTCAACTCGCCGCTGGACAGTACGCGGGTGTCCAGCTTGCCCATTAGATGCTCCAGCGCGTGCTGCATCTTGTCCGCCGCGCCATCGACCGCCAGCTGCAGCGACTCGGCCTTGTGCGTCACCGACACCGCCTGATGCCCCTTGGGCCGCGCCTCGATCTGGCAACGCTTGTCATCGGCGCCGGCCTTCTGCGCGTTTTCATCGCTGACATGGA
>Ga0154485_1193_pt2 | contig 10850 bp, 20 predicted proteins | sample RifGroC2_FD_115964 | JGI IMG/M metagenome (GOLD analysis project Ga0154485, IMG submission 115964) | Pseudomonadales bacterium GWC2_63_15
GACTCGCTGACCGGCAAGTACCTTTCCGGCCGGATGAAGATCGCCGTGCCGGCCCACCGCACGCCGCGCGATCCGCAGAAGCTGCTGACGCTCAGGGGCGCGCGCGGCAACAACCTGCAGAACGTCGACCTGGAAATCCCGGTCGGCCTGTTCACCTGCATCACCGGGGTGTCCGGCTCCGGCAAATCGACGCTGATCAACAACACCCTGTTCCCGCTGGCCGCCACGGCCCTGAACGGCGCCACCTCGCTGGAGGCGGCGCCGCACGGCTCCTTCGACGGCCTGCAGCATCTCGACAAGGTGGTCGACATCGACCAGAGCCCGATCGGCCGCACGCCACGCTCCAACCCGGCCACCTATACCGGACTGTTCACGCCGATCCGCGAGCTGTTCGCCGGCGTGCCGGAATCGCGCTCGCGCGGCTACAACCCGGGGCGCTTCTCCTTCAACGTCAAGGGCGGACGCTGCGAGGCCTGCCAGGGCGACGGCGTGATCAAGGTGGAGATGCACTTCCTGCCGGACATCTACGTGCCCTGCGACGTGTGCAAGGGCAAGCGCTACAACCGCGAAAGCCTCGAGGTGAAGTACAAGGGCAAGAACATCCACGAGGTCCTGGAAATGACCATCGAGGAGGCCCGCGCCTTCTTCGATGCGGTACCGGCACTGGCGCGCAAGCTGCAGACATTGATCGACGTCGGCCTGTCGTACATCAAGCTCGGCCAGAGCGCGACCACCCTGTCCGGCGGCGAGGCGCAGCGGGTCAAGCTATCGCGCGAGCTGTCCAAGCGCGATACGGGGAAAACCCTGTACATCCTCGACGAGCCGACCACCGGCCTGCACTTCGCCGACATCCAGCAGCTGCTCGACGTGCTGCACCGCCTGCGCGACCACGGCAACACAGTGGTGGTGATCGAGCACAACCTCGACGTGATCAAGACCGCCGACTGGCTGGTCGACCTCGGCCCCGAGGGCGGCTCGCGCGGCGGGCAGATCATCGCCACCGGCACCCCGGAGCAGGTGGCGGCCATGCCGCAGTCGCACACCGGGCATTTCCTCAAGCCGCTGCTGGAGCGAGATCGGGCGTAACGCGCACGGCCGGTGCAGAGGAGTCAAAGCAACAGAAGGGCCGTACGAAATGCACGGCCCTTCTGTTCTCCCCCAGATGTGCCGCCTGCGGGTGCAGACCGCTCCCTCCGTCCGCGGGGATGGCACCGCCCGGACCGCCCACTTCAGGAATCGCAGGCAACAAAAAACCGGGCACAGAGCCCGGTTTCTTGTGAATCACCCGAACTTACTCGGCAGCTGCTTCCACAGCGCCGGCAACCGGACGATCAACCAGCTCGACGTACGCCATGGGCGCGTTGTCGCCAGCGCGGAAGCCGCACTTGAGGATGCGCAGGTAGCCGCCCGGACGGTTGGCGTAGCGCTTGCCCAGCTCGTTGAACAGCTTGCCGACCGCTTCCTTGGAACGGGTGCGGTCGAAAGCCAGACGACGGTTGGCGACGCTGTCTTCCTTGGCCAAGGTGATCAGCGGCTCGGCAACGCGACGCAGCTCTTTCGCCTTGGGCAGGGTGGTCTTGATCAGCTCGTGTTCGAACAGCGACACCGCCATGTTCTGGAACATGGCACTGCGGTGGGCGCTGGTGCGGCTCAGGTGACGGCCACTTTTACGATGACGCATGATTGAAATTCCTTACCAAACCTTGAGTTCGGTGATTAGGGACGATCAGGCAGTCGCCTTATCATCCTTTTTCAGACTTGCCGGCGGCCAATTGTCGAGGCGCATGCCGAGGGAAAGACCGCGGGAAGCCAGAACGTCCTTGATCTCGGTCAGGGACTTCTTGCCCAGGTTCGGCGTCTTGAGCAACTCCACTTCGGTGCGCTGGATCAGGTCACCGATGTAGTAGATGTTCTCTGCCTTGAGGCAGTTGGCCGAACGCACGGTCAGTTCCAAGTCGTCGACAGGGCGCAGCAGGATCGGATCGATCTCGTCTTCCTGCTCTTCCACCACCGGAGCGCTGTCACCCTTGAGGTCGACGAACGCGGCCAGCTGCTGCTGCAGGATGGTCGCGGCACGACGAATAGCCTCTTCGGGATCGAGGGTACCGTTGGTTTCCAGGTCGAGAACCAGCTTGTCCAGGTTGGTCCGCTGCTCGACACGGGCGCTTTCCACCACGTAGGCCAGACGGCGCACTGGACTGAACGAGGCGTCGAGCTGAAGGCGGCCGATCGAACGGCTTTCGTCCTCGTCGCTCTGACGGGCGTCGGCCGGCTCGTAGCCACGGCCGCGCGCCACTTTCAGACGCATGTTCAGGGCGCCGTTGTCCGCCAGGTGGGCGATCACGTGATCACCGTTGACGATCTCGACATCGTGATCCAGCTGAATATCGGCAGCGGTCACCACACCCGGCCCTTTCTTCGCCAGGGTCAGCGTCACTTCATCGCGACCGTGCAGCTTGATGGCCAGGCCTTTCAGGTTAAGCAGGATTTCGATGACGTCTTCCTGCACACCTTCGATCGCGCTGTACTCGTGGAGCACACCGTCGATTTCAGCCTCAACCACCGCACAGCCAGGCATGGAGGACAACAGGATGCGACGCAGCGCGTTGCCCAGTGTGTGACCAAAACCGCGCTCGAGAGGCTCGAGCGTGATCTTGGCGCGGGTCGGGCTGACCACCTGAACGTCGATATGACGGGGGGTCAGAAACTCATTTACCGAACTCTGCATGGATGCACCTATTTTCTAGCTCTTACTTCGAGTAGAGCTCGACAATCAGGTTTTCGTTGATGTCAGCGGACAGATCGCTGCGAGCCGGCACGCTCTTGAACACGCCGGACTTCTTCTCGGCATCAACTTCCACCCACTCAACGCGGCCACGCTGGGCGCACAGCTCGAGAGCCTGGGCGATACGCAGCTGGTTCTTGGCCTTCTCGCGGATAGCGACTACGTCGCCAGCCTTGACCTGGAAAGACGGGATGTTGACGGTCTGACCGTTGACGGTGATGGCCTTGTGCGAAACCAGCTGACGGGATTCGGCGCGGGTGGCACCGTAGCCCATGCGGTATACGACGTTGTCCAGGCGGCACTCGAGCAGCTGCAGCAGGTTCTCGCCGGTCGAACCCTTGCGACGGGTTGCTTCCTTGTAGTAACCGCTGAACTGACGTTCGAGCACACCGTAGATGCGGCGGACTTTCTGCTTTTCACGCAGCTGGGTGCCGTACTCGGACAGGCGACCACGACGCTGGCCGTGGATACCGGGAGCCGCTTCGATGTTGCACTTCGACTCGAGGGCGCGAGCACCGCTCTTGAGGAAAAGGTCAGTGCCTTCGCGACGGGACAGTTTGCATTTGGGACCAATGTAACGAGCCATTCTTCACTGTCTCCTTTTACACGCGACGCTTCTTCGGCGGACGGCACCCGTTGTGCGGGATCGGCGTCACGTCGGTGATGCTGGCAATCTTGTAACCGCAGGCGTTCAGAGCGCGCACAGCGGACTCACGACCCGGACCCGGACCCTTGACGTTCACGTCGAGATTCTTCAGGCCGTACTCCAGAGCAGCCTGGCCGGCACGCTCGGCAGCCACCTGGGCAGCGAACGGAGTGCTCTTACGGGAGCCGCGGAAACCGGAACCACCCGAGGTCGCCCAGGACAGAGCGTTGCCCTGACGGTCGGTGATGGTCACGATGGTGTTGTTGAAGGACGCGTGGATATGGGCGATGCCATCAACCACTGTCTTTTTGATTTTCTTACGAGGACGAGCAGCAGGTTTTGCCATGACTAGATTCCTGTCGATTCGCGGATGCGATTACTTGCGGATCGGCTTACGCGGACCCTTGCGGGTACGGGCGTTGGTCTTGGTGCGCTGACCATGAACCGGCAAGCCGCGACGGTGACGCAGGCCGCGGTAGCAGCCGAGGTCCATCAGACGCTTGATGTTCATGTTGATTTCGCGGCGCAGATCACCTTCGGTGGTCAGCTTGGCGACTTCGCCACGCAGCTGCTCGATCTGCTCGTCGGACAGATCCTTGATTTTCGCGGCCGGATTGACGCCGGTAGCGGCACAGATGCTCTGTGCGGTAGTGCGACCGACACCATAGATGTAGGTCAGCGAGATAACAGTGTGTTTGTTATCCGGAATGTTGACGCCTGCAATACGGGCCATTCAGAAAAACTCCAATTGACAGCTATCCGCGCCCCGGAAGCCAAGAAAAGGGCGCAGATATTAACGCTGTAATAACAATAAATCAACCCGACAGCACACTAGCTGCCGGGCTGGTTCGCAGATCACACTCAGCCTTGGCGCTGCTTGTGGCGCGGCTCCGCGCTGCAGATCACGCGAACGACGCCTTCACGGCGAACGATCTTGCAGTTGCGGCACAGCTTCTTGACCGATGCACGAACTTTCATCAGTAACTCCTCGAACCTTACGGATGGCTTAGCGGAGCATGCCGCTGCCATAGCCCTTCAGGTTGGCTTTCTTCATCAGGGAATCGTACTGGTGCGAAACGAGGTGCGATTGTACTTGGGACATGAAGTCCATAACAACCACCACGACGATCAGCAACGAGGTCCCGCCAAGGTAGAACGGCACGTTGGCAGCCACCACCAGGAACTGGGGCAGCAGGCACACGGCCGTCATGTACAAAGCACCGAACATGGTCAAGCGGGTCAGCACACCATCGATGTAGCGTGCAGACTGCTCCCCGGGACGGATACCCGGAATGAAGGCACCGGACTTCTTCAGGTTTTCCGCCACATCCTTCGGATTGAACATCAACGCCGTATAGAAGAAGCAGAAGAAAATGATCCCTGCACTAAACAGCAGAATGTTCAACGGCTGACCGGGAGCGATGGCCTGAGCGATGTCCTGCATCCAACCCATACCTTCACCCTGACCGAACCAGGCACCCAGGGATGCCGGGAACAGCAGAATGCTGCTGGCGAAAATCGCCGGAATGACGCCGGCCATGTTCACCTTCAGCGGCAGGTGGCTGGTCTGCGCGGCGAAGACCTTGCGGCCTTGCTGACGCTTGGCGTAGTGCACCGCAATGCGACGCTGACCACGCTCAATGAACACCACGAAACCGATGATCGCTACCGCCAGCAGACCGATGGCAATCAGGGCGAAGATGTTGATATCCCCCTGACGGGCAGACTCGAAAGACTGCCCGATCGCCGACGGCAGACCAGCGACGATACCGGCAAAAATCAGCATCGAAATACCGTTGCCGATGCCGCGCTCGGTGATCTGCTCGCCCAGCCACATCATGAACATCGCCCCCGCCACGAAGGTGGTGACGGCCACGAAGTGGAAGCCGAAATCGGTGCTGAAGGCCACACCCTGACTGGCCAGACCAACGGACATACCGATGGCCTGAACCAACGCCAGGGCAACAGTGCCGTAGCGGGTGTACTGGCTGATCTTGCGACGGCCAGCCTCACCTTCCTTCTTCAACTGCTCCAGCTGCGGACTGATCGCCGTCATCAGCTGCATGATGATCGATGCCGAAATGTACGGCATGATCCCCAGCGCGAAGATGCTCATGCGCTCCAGCGCACCACCGGAAAACATGTTGAACAGGCTAAGAATGGTCCCCTCGTTCTGTCGGAACAGCTCGGCCAGCCGGTCAGGGTTGATGCCGGGCACCGGGATGTGCGCACCGATCCGATAGACGATGATCGCCATGAACAGGAAACGCAAACGAGCCCAGAGCTCGGACAGCCCGCCATTGCTGAGCGCGGAGAGAGCACCTTGCTTAGCCATTTAGTCCTCGATTTTGCCGCCAGCTGCTTCGATAGCCGCACGCGCACCCTTGGTGACGGCGATACCTTTCAGGGAAACCGCACGACCGACCTCACCGGACAGCATGACTTTCACACGCAGTACGTTTTGGTTGATCAGATTGGCATCCTTCAGCGCCTGCACGGTGACGACATCGCCATCCACCTTGGCCAGCTCGGAGGTACGGATTTCCGCACGGTCCATGGCCTTCAGGGAGGTGAAGCCGAACTTCGGCAGACGGCGATGCAGCGGCTGCTGGCCACCCTCGAAGCCGGGGGCAATCTTGCCACCGGAACGGGAGGTCTGACCCTTGTGACCACGGCCACCGGTCTTGCCCAGACCGCTACCGATACCACGGCCCGGACGCAGCTTTTCGCGACGGGCACCCGGCGCGGAACGCAGATCGTTCAGTTGCATGGATTAACCCTCCACACGCAGCAGGTAGTAAGCCTTGTTGATCATCCCGCGATTTTCGGGAGTATCCAGGACTTCTACAGTGTGGTTAATGCGACGCAGGCCGAGGCCCTTGACGCACGCCTTGTGGTTGGCCAGACGGCCGTTCACGCTCTTGATCAGCGTGACCTTGATCTTGGCATTCGACATGATCAGAGAATCTCCTCGACACTCTTGCCACGCTTGGCCGCCACGGAGTCCGGAGACTGCATGTTCTTCAGACCCTTGAAGGTGGCATACACCACGTTCACCGGGTTGGTCGAACCGTAGCACTTGGCCAGAACGTTGTGCACACCCGCCACTTCCAGAACGGCACGCATGGCGCCGCCGGCGATGACACCAGTACCTTCCGAAGCCGGCTGCATGTACACCTTGGAGGCGCCATGGGCGGACTTGATCGGGTACTGCAGGGTGGTGCCGTTCAGATCGACCTGGATCATGTTGCGGCGCGCAGCTTCCATCGCTTTCTGGATGGCAGCCGGCACTTCGCGGGACTTGCCGCGACCGAAACCGACACGACCCTTACCATCACCGACCACAGTCAGGGCGGTGAAGGTGAAGATACGGCCGCCTTTGACGGTCTTGGCAACGCGGTTAACCTGAACCAGCTTCTCGATGTAGCCTTCGTCGCGCTTCTGCTCGTTGTTCGCCATAACTTAGAACTCCAGCCCGCCTTCACGAGCAGCGTCGGCCAGTGCCTTGACACGACCGTGGTACTTGAAGCCAGAACGGTCAAATGCCACCTGGGTGACGCCAGCGGCTTTCGCGCGCTCGGCCACCAGCAGGCCAACCTTCTTGGCTGCTTCGACGTTGCCGGTGGCAGCGCCACGCAGCTCTTTGTCCAGAGTCGAGGCGCTGGCCAGGACCTTGCCGCCGTCGGCCGAGATGACCTGGGCGTACATGTGCTGGGAGGAGCGGTACACGCAAAGGCGTACTGCTTCCAGCTCGCGCATCTTCAGGCGTGCCTGGCGAGCGCGACGCAGACGGATAACTTTCTTGTCGCTCATTTGCTATGCCCTACTTCTTCTTGGCTTCTTTACGACGGACTACTTCGTCGGCGTAACGCACACCCTTGCCCTTGTAAGGCTCCGGACGACGGAAGTCGCGAATTTCGGCAGCCACCTGACCAACCACCTGCTTGTCGATGCCCTTGATCAGGATATCGGTCTGGCTCGGGGTTTCGGCAGTGACGCCTTCCGGCAGCTCATACTCGACCGGATGCGAGAAGCCGAGGGCCAGCGACAGGATCTGACCTTTGGCTTGGGCACGGTAGCCAACGCCAACCAGCTGCAGCTTGCGCTGGAAGCCTTCGCTGACGCCCACGACCATGTTGTTGACCAGGGCGCGAGTGGTACCGGCCATGGCGCGAGTCTGCTGATCGCCATTGCGGGCAGCAAAACGCAGCTCACCAGCTTCCTGAATCACTTCAACCGAAGGATGCACCTTCAGCTCCAGAGCGCCCTTGGCACCCTTCACCGAGAGCTGCTGACCGGCCAGCTGAACTTCGACACCGACAGGCAGCTTGACGGGGTTCTTAGCAACGCGAGACATGCTGATCCCCCCTTAGAATACGGTGCAGAGCACTTCGCCGCCGACACCGGCAGCGCGAGCAGCACGATCCGTCATCACACCCTTGTTGGTGGAGACGATGGAAACGCCGAGGCCGCCGCGAACTTTCGGCAGTTGCTCAACAGCCTTGTACTGGCGCAGGCCAGGACGGCTTACACGCTTGAGCTCTTCGATGACCGGCTTGCCTTCGAAATACTTCAGCTCGATGGACAGCTGCTGCTTGACGTCGCCGCTGACCTGGAAATCCGCAATGTAGCCTTCGTCCTTGAGGACTTTGGCGACTGCTGCCTTCAGCTTGGAAGACGGCATGCTAACCACGGTCTTCTCAGCCATCTGGGCATTACGGATACGAGTTAGCATGTCCGCTAACGGGTCCTGCATACTCATGGGCTTGATGCTCCTGAAACAAAAAAAAGCCTTTCGGCTGTATTTGCCCGCAACCCGGGCACGAATGCCAGGCTCAGGCGAGCCAGACATTCTAGAGACTGATCAAAAACGAATCAAGCCCCAGAGGGGCTTGATTCGTCTTGCGAGGATCCCGGGCAAGCCCGGGACCGACACCTTACCAGCTGGCCTTGACCAGACCCGGCACGTCACCACGCATTGCCGCTTCACGCAGCTTGTTACGGCTCAGGCCGAACTTGCGGTAGTAGCCGTGCGGACGACCGGTGATGCGGCAGCGGTTGCGCAGACGGCTGGCCGACGCATCGCGCGGCTGCTTCTGCAGGGCTACCAAGGCTTCCCAGCGCTGCTCCGGAGTGGAGGTCGGGCTGGCAATGACAGCTTTCAGCTCGGCACGCTTCTTGGCGTACTTCGCAACCGTTTGCTGACGCTTCAGCTCACGGTTCTTCATGCTCATTTTGGCCATGTTCCTACTCCAATCAGTTGCGGAACGGGAATTTGAAGGCGCGCAGCAGGGCACGACCTTCATCATCGCTACGGGCGGTGGTGGTCAGAGTGATATCCATACCACGCAGCGCATCGATCTTGTCGTAATCGATTTCCGGGAAGATGATCTGCTCTTTGACGCCCATGCTGTAGTTGCCACGACCGTCGAAGGACTTGGCATTCAGGCCGCGGAAGTCACGCACGCGCGGCAGGGAGATGGTGAGCAGGCGATCCAGGAACTCGTACATGCGCTCGCCACGCAGGGTTACCTTGACACCGATCGGCCAGCCTTCGCGGACTTTGAAGCCAGCGATGGACTTGCGAGCCATGGTGACCACCGGCTTTTGGCCGGCGATCTTTTCCATGTCGGCAACGGCATGCTCGATGACTTTCTTGTCGCCGATAGCTTCGCCGAGACCCATGTTCAGGGTGATTTTGGTGATGCGCGGAACTTCCATCACGTTGGCCAGCTGCAGGTCTTCCTTCAGCTTGGGAGCGATTTCGTTCCGGTAAATATCTTTCAATCGTGCCATGGTGTTTTACCTATGATTCTCAAGCGCCAACCGGCTTCTGGGTGGACTTGAAGACACGAATTTTCTTGCCGTCTTCGACCTTGAAGCCAACGCGATCAGCCTTGTTGGTTTCAGCATTGAAGATCGCAACGTTGGAAACGTGCAACGGCGCTTCTTTCTCGACGATACCGCCTTGAACGCCCAGCATAGGATTCGGCTTGGTGTGGCGCTTGACCAGGTTGATCCCACCGATGACCAGACGGTCTTCGGCGAGCACCTTCAGCACCTTGCCACGCTTGCCCTTGTCCTTGCCGGCGATGACGATGACTTCGTCGTCACGACGAATCTTTTGCATGACGGCTACTCCTTAGAGTACTTCAGGGGCCAGGGAGACGATCTTCATGAACTTCTCGGTACGAAGCTCACGAGTCACCGGGCCAAAGATACGGGTGCCGATGGGCTCCTGCTTGTTGTTCAGCAGGACCGCAGCATTGCCATCGAAGCGGATGATGGAGCCATCCGGACGGCGCACGCCGTGACGGGTGCGGACTACGACCGCACTCATCACTTGGCCTTTCTTCACCTTGCCGCGCGGAATTGCTTCCTTCACGGTCACCTTGATGATGTCGCCAATGCCGGCGTAACGACGGTGCGAACCACCAAGGACCTTGATGCACATAACGCGACGAGCACCGCTGTTGTCGGCGACGTCGAGCATGGATTGAGTCTGAATCATATCTTTCTCCGACCCTTAGTCCTTAGACTTCCACGGCACGTTCGACGACTTCCACCAGGGTCCAGGCCTTGGTCTTGGCCAGCGGACGAGTCTCGCGAATGGTGACCAGGTCACCCATGCGGCACTGGTTGGTTTCGTCGTGGGCGTGCAGCTTGGTCGAACGCTTCACGTATTTACCGTAGATCGGGTGCTTGACGCGACGCTCGATCAGGACGGTGATGGTCTTGTCCATTTTGTCGCTGACGACTTTGCCGGTCAGCGTACGGACGGTCTTCTGAGCTTCAGCCATGATTACTTACCTGCCTGCTGGTTGAGCACAGTTTTCACGCGAGCGATGTCGCGCTTCACTTGCGAGAGCAGGTGAGACTGCCCCAACTGGCCAGTTGCCTTCTGCATGCGCAGATTGAACTGGTCGCGCAGCAGGCCGAGCAATTGCTCGTTCAGCTGCTCCGCGGATTTTTCACGAAGTTCATTCGCTTTCATCACATCACCGTCCGCTTAACAAAGGTGGTCTCGAGCGGCAGCTTTGCAGCGGCCAGGGCGAAAGCCTCGCGAGCCAGCTCTTCGGAAACGCCTTCGATCTCGTACAGGACCTTGCCCGGCTGGATCAGGGCTACCCAGTACTCGACGCCGCCCTTACCTTTACCCATACGAACTTCGAGGGGCTTCTTGGTAACCGGCTTGTCGGGGAAGACACGGATCCAGATCTTGCCGCCACGCTTGACGTGACGAGTCAGGGCGCGACGAGCGGCCTCGATCTGACGTGCGGTCAGGCGACCACGGCTAACAGACTTCAGCGCGTACTCGCCGAAGCTGACCTTGCTACCGCGCTGAGCCAGACCACGGTTGTGGCCGGTCATCTGCTTGCGGAATTTTGTACGCTTGGGTTGCAGCATGTTGCGTACTCC
>Ga0154485_1034_pt2 | contig 10655 bp, 5 predicted proteins | sample RifGroC2_FD_115964 | JGI IMG/M metagenome (GOLD analysis project Ga0154485, IMG submission 115964) | Pseudomonadales bacterium GWC2_63_15
CGCCGCTTCGCCCTCCTCCACAAGATGCAGGCTGTCCCGCGGCTTGTCGGCCGCGCCTACCGCTGGATAGCGCAGATCAGGTTGGGCGAACGGCTGCGGATGATCGAACAGCTGGTTCAACGCGGCAATCAACTCGGGCGTCGAGCGGTAATTGGTCGGCAGGTTGAAGGGCTCGCGATCGGCCTGCTGCTTGGCCGTCATATAGGTTGCAAGGTCCGCCCCGCGGAAGGCGTAGATCGCCTGTTTGGGATCGCCGACAAAACACAGCGACGCCTCGCCCGCCTTGGCATAGATGCGGTTGAAGATGGCGTACTGGATCGGGTCGGTGTCCTGGAATTCGTCGATCAGCGCCAGCGGATAGGTGGCGCGCAGCGAGGCCGCCAGGCCTTCGCCGACCGGCCCTTGCAGCGCCTGGTCCAGACGATTGAGCAGATCATCGAAGGCCAACAGCCGCTGCGCCGCTTTGCGCTCGGGCAGCTCACGGTTGAGCCGCTCCAGCAGTGCGACTTGCAAGGCGATCAGCCGTTGCTTGCCCGCTGGCAGCGCCTCGGCGACCTGATCGGCCAGCTCGTCCAGCGCATGGGCCAACTCGCACACCGGCGCGTCGAAGCCCTTCTTGCAGGCCTTGCTCAAGGCGCGCACGCCGAACTTGGCCGCGCCATCGGGTAGATCGAACATCACGGCCGGGTCGGCAAAATAGGCGTCGAGCTCGCTCCGCCAGGGCTCAAACTTGATCCCTTTGTGAGTACTTTGGCTGAGCCCACCGTGCGCCCGGAGCTCGGCGATCCAGGCGGTACCCGCTTCCCTCCACAAATCGGCGGCGCGTTGCCAAGCGGCCTCGACTGGACGCAGGTCGGCGGCGACCGGCGCGCCCTGCGGCTCGACCCGTAGATAGGGCTTGCCCAGGTGACTGCGCAGCCGCTGGCGCAGCCACACCGGCGTAATGCGGCTCTTGGCCAGGAAGCGCGCCCAGGCCGGATCGGCATCGGCCAGCTCGCTGCGCCAGGCATCGGCGAGCAGGGCATCGATGATCTCGCGGTCATCGGCGGTCAGCTCGCTGTCGAAATCGCCGCCGGCCTCGAAGGCAGCGTCCTGCAAGGCGCGCTGGCAGAAGCCGTGAATGGTGAAGATCGCCGCCTCGTCAAAACCGTGCACGGCCAGCAACAGGCGCCGCCGCGAGGCTTCGTCGGGATAGCGGGCGTGGAGGCGGTTGAGGAAATCGTCGCTGCTCGGGGTGCCTTCATAGACGGCCAGCAGGTCGGCCAGCCGTGCGCGGATGCGCTCACGTAGTTCAGCAGTGGCGGCGGTAGTGTAGGTGACCACCAGAATCTGCCCCACCGACAGCTGCCGCTCCAGCAGCAGACGCGCATAGAGCGCGGTAAGTGTCCAGGTCTTGCCGGTGCCGGCGCTGGCCTCGATCAGCGAGCGGCCGTCGAAGGGCGAGTCGAGCAGGTCGAGTTTCATGCTTCCTCCTCGTCTTCAGCCAGGGCATCGAGCGCAGGGCCGATCAATTCCTGAGCCAGTGTTTCGAAGCGCTGGTCCAGCGGATCGCGGTCGCGGAAGGCCAAGGCGTTCCAGGGGTCTTCGGCTTCGGCGGCGATTGGGCTGAACTCGGCACCCAGCCAGGCTTCGCGGGCGCGCTTGCGAGCGCAGTCGAGCGGTTCACTGCCGCGGGCCGGCTTGCGATAGCCCTTGGCGAAGGCATGGCTGCTACGCGGCAGCAACGGCAGCGGCTCGCGGATGGCGCAGCGATAGGCGGCGAGCCAGGGTTCCAGCAGCTGCGCGGCATTGGCCAGCGGCCCCAGTTGCCAATCACCGGCGGGCGACAGCATCAGGCTGTGGCGCTCGATATCGGGCGTGGCGGACAGGTTGAGCAGCAGATGACGCAGCCAGAACGGCGGCAGGTCCCATTCGCCGAGGCGGCCGAGCTTCCAGCCGAACAGCCCGGCCGGGGTCACGCCGTCGAGCCAGCCATGCACGCGCACGCCGGCCAGGGTGATATCCACCGGCAGCGGCTCGGGCACAGCGTCCGGGCGCAGTTCGAACAGCCGCGGCGCGAAGGCACGCACCGGCCCGCGCAGCTTGCCCCACAGCGCCTGGCCCAGCTCGCCCGTCGGCAGCCAGCCGGCCGCACAAGCCATGCGCCGTTCGTCTTCGTCACTCCAGCCGTGTTCCATCGCCTGCAGGGATAGACGCCGCAGGCCGTTCCAGGCCGGCATCTCCAGATCGAACGGCTCGTCGCTGGCGAGCGATTCCTGATCGTCAGCCAGGCGCAGACCAAGGCGTTGCTCGAGCAGGAAGCGCGCCGGGTGGCGGAAGCACTGCAGCAGCTGGGAGGGTTCGATGGTCAGCCAGGCCTCGTCGGGCTCTGCGAGCAGGCTGGCAAACGGCTGCGGCTGGGTCTGCGGTGGCTCGGCCAGACGCCCGGCGGCGCGAAACCACGGCTGCGAGAAACCGGCGCACAGCCCGTCGCCGAAATTGCGCGGCGAAAACGGCTGCAGCGGGTGGGCGACGAGAATTTTCTGGCTGGCCGTCTTGGGTACGGACTCGCCGGTATGCTCGGAAGCCTGTGCAACGGGCAGCATGGCGGTCATGTCCACTGCCTCCAGCACTTCGCTGAGCAGCACCGACGGCGGCAGCACAGCGTTGTCGCGCGGGTCGCGGCCGACATAGGACAGGTACAACGCCTCGCGCGCCGAAAGCACGGTTTCCAGCAGCAGGTAGCGATCATCCAGCCGCCGGGCACGGTCGCCGCGGCGCGGATGCCGGCCGATCAGATCGAAGCCCGACGGCGGTGTGCGCCGCGGGAAGGCGCCATCGTCCAGCCCAAGCAGGCAGACCACGCGGAACGGCAAGCTGCGCATCGGCACCATGGTGCAGAAGGTCACCGCACCGGTAAGATAGCCCGAGGCGCCACCACCCTGCTGCAAGGCGGCGCTGAGCTGCTGGTGCACCAGTTCCAGTTCGATGGGGCGCGTCAGGTCCGCGGCCCGGGCCTGATCGCGCAACGCCGCGCAGGCCTGGGATAACAACAGCAGCGTATCGCCGGCTTCACGCTCGTCGAACAGGGTGTCGATCAGCACCTGCAGGTCATCTGCCCATTCGGCCAGCGGACGCGGCCGGGCGAGCTGGTCGGCCAGCGTGCCGAGACGTTCGACGAACTCCACCAGTCGTCCCAGCAATTGCCCACGTGCCCCTTCCAGGGCATCCAGCGGCCAGTGCTCGCCGAGCAGTGGCGCGTGGTTGCCAGCCAGTTGCGGCGGCGCAGCAAAACCCAGCAGCAGTCGGTCCAGCCCTTGGCGCCAGGTAAAGGCTGATTCGTCGGGCAAGCCCAGGCGAACACGCTGGCTGCCGTCACGCCCCCAGCGCACACCGGCTTCCCGCAACCAATCACGCAACAGCGGTAGGTCTTCGCTTTCAATCCCGGCGCGCCGGGCAACGGCGGGCTGTTCCAGCCAGGCGAGGATTTCCTCGGCTGCAAAACGACTCTGCGCCAGCATCAGCAATTCAAGGAAGGCTTCGATCAGCGGCATCTCGGCGCGCAGGCTGCGGTCAGCGAGGCTGTAGGGAATCCGCGGGCTGCCCTCGCGTGGGGCGAACACGGCTTCGATAAAGGGTGCGTAGCGCTCGATATCCGGGGTCAGCACCACCACCTGATCGGGCGTCAGCGCCGGGTTGGCGGCGAAGCGCGCCAGCAACTGGTCGTGGAGGATTTCCACCTCGCGCAGCGGCGAATGGGCGATATGCACTTCCAGCGAGCGGTCGTCCTCGGCAAGGGCGATGCGCTCATCGGGCTGTCGGGTACGCAGGCGCAGGATGTCGTTCTGCAAGGCGTGCAGCAGGCTGTCGTCGCGCAGGTCTTCGTCCTCGGAATACAGGCCGAATTCCTGGCTGCCTTCGCTGGCGGTCAGGCTGAAAAGCGAGTCGAAGAAATCCCTGCCCTGTTTGCCGAGACTCGCCAGCAGCGGATGGCCGACATCGAGATACCAATCATCAGCGCCGCTCTCGGGCTGGCGCGCCAATTCACGAATATCGCGAATCTCGCCCCAGGCCTCGCGGCTCGGGTTGAGCGCGCAGACCACCACGTCGATATGTCGCGCCAGACCATCGAGCACGCGCAGGTGGTGCGGTGGCAGGCTGCTGATGCCGAACACCAGCAGGCGCTCGGGCAGGCCGGGCAAGGGTTCGTCGCTGTAGAGCCGCTGCAGCAGATCGTCGAGCAGCCGGGCGCGGTGCGGATGGCCGTCCTTGGTCAGCTCGCGCCAGAGCAGCGCCTGCCAGCCTTCGTCCGGGCCGAGATCGAAGGTATCGCCACGCTCCCAAGCGGCCAGCCAGTCGTCGCGATAAAGCAGGTATTGGTCGAAGACATCGGCGATCTTCGCCGCCAGCGACAACCGCCGGCGCTCATCGCCGCCGTCGAGGTACTGCGCCAGACGCGGCGCCAGCTCGAGGTTGGCCGGCTCGCAGAGCCAGCCGTAGAGACGCCAGGTCAGGGTGGTCGGGGAAAACGCCGACTGCTCGGGCAGGCTGCCAAGCACCGTGCGGCTCAGGTCCCAGACGAATTTGGCCGGCAGCTGAATCTCCAGCTGCATGGCGATGCCCTGCTTGCGCGCCAGTTCCAGCGTTAGCCAGCGGCCCATGCCCTGGCTCGGCACCACCACCAGCGCCGGAGCGAAGGGATCGGCGAGCGGCTGGGCGAGCAGGCGCGTGGCCAGTTCGCCGAGGGTTTCGAGGTCAGGGGCGTGGTAGAGGCTGAGCATGAGTACACCGCGTGAACAGAAGTCGCTAGGTTACAGGCCGCTCTGCAGGGGAGCGAGCCGTGCACTTGAGTCTGTATCCCGGTTGCGACAACTCGTGTCGCGGCGAATCTCCTCCTTTCGCCCTGTCCTTTTGCTCCTCTCGACCAATATCAATTCCGCTGCTGCTGCCTAGCATGGGGATACGGGGCGGCCGCTTAGTCGCCCGCCATCAGGTCAGGAGTCGTTCATGAACCGGAACCGCAAGAAGCTGCTCGCCCTTTCCCTATCCGCCACGCTGGGCGCCGTGCCGCTGCTTCTGCACGCACAGGAGCCAGCCCAGCAGCGAACGCTCGGCTCGGTGGAGCGCAGCCACGCCAGCCAGGCCCGCGCCCTGCTCGACCAGGCCGTGCTGACCTTCCAGGCCAAGGGCCCGGAGCAGGCACTGGCCGCCTTCAACGACCGCAACGGTGAATTCGTCCACGGCCAGTACTACATCTTCGTGCTCGGCGAGGACGGCACCATGCAGGCCAGCAGCGGCCCTTCGGCCAGCCTGGTGGGGCTGAACGTCGCTGAACTCAAGGATGCCGCCGGCAAATCCTTTATGCGTGAAATCCTCGACAAGTCGGCCAAGCAGGACAGCGGAGAAGTCGAATACCAGTGGCTCAACCCGGCCGACAACAAGGTCGAGAACAAGATCAGCCAGTTCCGCAAGATCGGTGACCACGTGCTCTGCGTTGGTTACTACATCCCGCGTGCCACCGCCGAGCACGCCAAGGCGCTGCTCGAACGCGCCGTGCAGCAGGTCAAGGACAAGGGTGCCGAGGCCGCCTTCCGCAACTTCAACGACCCGCGTGGCGGCTTCGTCTTCAACGACGAGTACGTCTTCGCCATCGGCCTGGATGACGGTCGCTACCGCGCCAGCGGCAGCTCGCCGAACCTGGTGGGTGTCGATGTGCGCAACGTCAACGATGCCGCCGGCAAGCCGCTGTTCAAGGAGATGATCGAACTGGCCCGCAAGCAGGGCTCCGGCAGCGTCGACTACGTCTGGCGCAACCCCGCGACCAACGCGGTCGAGCAGAAGCACACGCTGATCCAACGGGTCGACGACGTACTGCTCGGTGTCGGCTACTACACCCGCCCCTGATCGGGCGGGCCAACCGGGCTTTGTGACGTTTCGGTGAACGTGGCCGGCAGGCCAGGGTCAATCGAGTATCCCCGGTAAAGCGCTGCGTCCTTGTGACGCAGGCTTTCGTCGTTGCTGCTCGCCGGGGCAGGAGCCCGACCGATGCTGACCCTGTTGCACCTGCTGTCGTCCATCGCCCTGCTGGTCTGGGGTACGCATATCGTGCGTACCGGGATCATGCGGGTGTATGGCTCGCACCTGCGACGGGCGCTCGGCCAGAGCATGGGCAATGCGCCGCTGGCCTTCGGTGCCGGCATCGGCGTCACCGCGCTGGTGCAGAGCAGCAATGCCACCGCGCTGCTGGCCATCTCCTTTGTCGCCCAGGGTCTGATGGCGCTGCCCACGGCGCTGGCAATCATGCTCGGCGCGGATGTCGGCACCGCGCTGATGGCCCGCGTGCTGACCCTCGATCTTTCCTGGCTGTCGCCGCTGCTGACGCTGCTCGGCGTCTGCCTGTTCCTCTCGCGCAAACAGACCCGCGTCGGCCAGATCGGTCGCGTGCTGATCGGCCTCGGGCTGATCATTCTCGCCCTGCAGTTGATCGTGCAGGCCGCCGAGCCGATCACCGAGGCGCGCGGCATGCAGGTGCTGTTCTCCTCGCTGGCCGGCGACACCCTGCTCGCGGTGCTGGTGGGCGCGCTGTTCGCCGTGCTGTCGTATTCCAGCCTCGCCGCGGTGCTGCTGACCTCGACGCTGGCCGGTGCCGGCCTGATCAGCCTGCCGGTGGCGCTGGGCCTGGTGATCGGCGCCAACATCGGCAGCGGCCTGCTCGCCTGGTTCAACGCCAGCCTGCAGCCGGCTTCGGCGCGCCGCGTGGCGCTGGGCAACCTGCTGTACAAGCTGGCCGGGCTGATCGTGCTGCCGTTCCTCGGCATGCTGGTGGCCTGGATGGACACCCTGGGTGTCAGCGCACAGACCCAGGTGATCGGCTTTCACCTGATCTACAACAGCCTGCGCTGCGTGATCCTGCTGCCCACCGTGAAGCCGATGGCGCAATTGTGTGAATACCTGCTGCCGGAGCGTGCGCTGGACAACGGCGTGGCACAGCCGCGGCACCTCGACCCCGCGGCGCTGGATACGCCAAGCCTGGCGCTGGCCAATGCGGTCCGCGAAACCCTGCGCATTGGCGACATGGTGGAGCTGATGCTGGCGCGGCTGCTGGAGGTGCTGCGCGAAGACCGACCGGAGCCCGGCGACGAGATTCGCCGCCTGGACGATGACGTCGACGCGCTCTACAGCGGCGTGAAGCTCTACCTGGCGCAGATGCCGCGCGAAGACCTCGCCGAGCAGGAGGGCCGGCGCTGGGCGGAGATCATCGAGCTGGCGATCAACCTGGAACAGGCCGGCGACATCATCGAGCACATGGTGAGCAAGGTGCAGAACCTGAAGACGTCCAAGCGTCGCTCCTTCTCCGACAGCGGCCTGGAGGAGCTCGGCCAGCTGCATGCCCAGCTGAGCACCAACCTGCGGCTGGGGTTGTCGGTTTTCATCTCCGGCGACTCCCATAGCGCCCGCCAGCTGCTGCAACAGAAGCGCCAGTTCCGCAAGCTGGAGCGCGAACTGGCGCACTCCCACGTGCAGCGCCTGCACCAGCAGGTGGTGGAAAGCATCGAGACCAGCGCAGCGCACCTGGAGCTGATCGCCGACATGAAGCGCCTCAATTCACTGTTCTGCAGCGCCGCCTATCCGGCGCTGGAAGGCCCCGGCGGCAACAAGGCGCGCACAGCCGGCGAAGCGCCACGGGAGGTGATATCCGGAGAGCCTCACCTGCCGGGACGGCCGGCCTGATCCAGGGCCACTTCGGTCAGCAAGCGCGGCGTTGCCAGAGGCGAAACAACGGCTCGGCGAGAAACATCACCAGAAACAGCCTTAGCACCTGCACCGCGGTGACCAGCGCCACCGACAGCTGCAGCGCTTCCGCGGTCAGGCACAGCTCGGTGATGCCGCCGGGCATCATGCCGAGCATCAGCGACACCTCGTCCAACGCGGTCAGCCAGCCCAGCGCGCCGCCCAGCGCGGCAGCGAACAGCATCGCCAGCAGGGTGAACAGCAGGATGCGCAGCAGGAACGTCGGTGCACTGCGAAAGAACGGCCGGTCAAAATGACAGGCCAGTGAGCAGCCGATCAACCACTGGCCGAGCGCGCCGGCCCAGCCCGGCAGGCCGATGTGCAGGTCGAACGCCACACTGGCCAGCGCGCAGGCGGTCAGCGGGCCGAGCATCCACGGATTGGGCTGGTTCAGCCGTTGCCAGAGCAGCGCCAGCAGACCGCCCGCCGGCAGCAGCAGCGCCAACCAGGGCCAGTTCACCGGCGCTGGCGCTGGCGCCTCCATCGACGGCAGGCCCCAGGTGAACAGCGCCGGCACGATCAGTACCACCAGCAGCAGGCGCAGGCTGTGCGCCGCCGCCACCCGCGCCGGTTCGGCCTGGTGCCGGTTGGCCAGCACCACCATCTCGCTGGCGCCTCCCGGCATGCTGGCAAAGAATGCAGTGGCGCGATCGGTGCCGCTGCGCAGCAGGATGAAGAGGCCGATCAGGCCTAGCAGCAGCGTGCCGACCGCGCCGGCGAGGATCACGCCGAGATGCGCCAGCACCTGCTGCATGACCTCACTGGTGAAGTGCAGGCCGATGGCGCTGGCGACGATCCATTGCCCGACCTGACGGCCGCGCGGCACCTCGCTCACCAGCCAGCCGCTGCAGCGCACGGCGATCACCGCCAGTAGCGAGCCGATCATCCACGGCAGCGGCCAGTTGGCCAGAGTTGCCAGCCAGCCGCCGAGCGCACCGATCAGCGGGGTCGCCCACCAGGCCGGCAGCCGCCGATGCATGTCAGGCCTGCGCCTCGACCACGTTGGCGCGACGGCGCTTGAGGTACCAGCGCAGCGCCGGCATGCCGAGCATCGCCACGGTCAGCGCCCACAGCGCCAGGGTGATCGGGCTGCCCCAGAGGATGCCCAGCTCACCGTTGGAGATCGACAGCGCACGGCGCAGGTTGTCTTCCATCATCTCGCCGAGCACAAAGCCGAGAATCAGCGCCGACAGCGGGAAGTCCAGCTTGCGCAGCAAGTAGCCGAACACGCCGAGGCCGACCATCAGCACCAGGTCGAAGGTGGTGCTGTGCACCGAATACACGCCAACCATGCTGATCACGGTGATCGCCGGCACCAGCACCCAGTTCGGCACGGCGAGCATGCGCGAGAACAGGCCGACCAGCGGGATGTTCATCACTAGCAGGATCACGTTGCCGATGAACAGCGAAGCGATCAGGCCCCAGACCACGTCCGGCTGCTGTTCGAACAGCAGCGGGCCGGGGGGGATGTTGTACAGCGTCAGCGCGCCGATCATCACCGCGGTGGTGCCAGAACCCGGCACGCCGAGGGTCAGCATGGGGATCAGCGAGCCGCAGGCCGAGGCGTTGTTGGCCGATTCCGGGGCGGCCAGGCCGCGCAGGTCGCCGTCGCCGAAACGACCCTTGGCACCGGCCATGCGCTTCTCGCTCATGTAGGTCATGGCGCTGGCGATGGTCGCCCCGGCGCCCGGCAGCGTGCCGATGACGAAGCCGGCCACGGCGCTGCGCAGCATGGTCCAGAAGGTCAGGCAGAACTCCTTGAAGTTGAACAGCAGCCGGCCGCTGGCCTTCACCGCCTGCTGCCCGCTGTGGGTCTTCTCCAGCATCAGCAGGATCTCGCTGACGCTGAAGAAACCGATCACCACGATGACGAACTGGATGCCATCCGACAGGCTGACGCTGCCGAAGGTGAAGCGATAGACGCCGGTAGTGGAGTCGACACCGACGGTGGCCAGGGCCAGGCCCATCAGCGCGGCCATCAGCGTCTTCACCGGCTTGTCGCCGACCATGCCGCCGAGGCAGGCGATGGCGAAGATCATCAGCACGAAGTACTCCGCCGGGCCGAAGGCCACTGCCCACTTGGCCAGCAGCGGGGCGAACAGCACCACCCCGCAGGTGGCGATGGTGCTGCCGATAAAGGAGCTGACCGCGGACAGCGACAGCGCGATTCCAGCCTTGCCCTGGCGCGCCAGCGGGTAGCCGTCGAGGGTGGTCATCACCGCGGCAGCATCACCCGGCACGTTGAGCAGGATCGCCGAGATGCGGCCACCGTATTCGCAGCCCAGGTACACCGCGGCGAGCAGGATCAGCGCGGTCTCCGGCGGCAGGCCGAGGGCGAAGGCCAGCGGCAGCAGCAGCGCCACGCCGTTGATCGGGCCGAGGCCCGGCAGCAGGCCGACCACGGTGCCAACGAAGGCGCCGAACAGCGCCACCAGCAGATTGGTCGGTCGCGTGGCGACATCGAAGCCCTGCATCAAGAAATTCAGTGTTTCCATTTCAGCTCTCCAGCAGACGCAGCAGGCCAAGCGGCAGCGGCACGTCCAGCAGGTAATCGAACAGCCCGTAGAGCAGCACGCCAAGCAGCGCACCGCTGATCACGCTGGGCCACAGGCGACCGTTGAACAGCAAACCGAGGGCGAAACCGGCCAGGGCGGTGCTGATGACGAAACCCAGGGTTTCGAACAGCAGCGCGTAGGCCAGCAGGGCCAGCACGCACAGCACGGCGCGCTGCGCCTTGGGCCGATCGAACGCCGGCGTCGGCTCACCGTGCGGCTTGAACAGCAGCCACGCCGCACCACACGCCATCAGCAACAGCAGCAGCAGCGGGTAGGCGCGCGGCCCGACCGGGTCGTAGGCAAAGGGCGCCTCGAAGCCCCAGGCGAGCA
>Ga0154485_1206_pt2 | contig 10609 bp, 3 predicted proteins | sample RifGroC2_FD_115964 | JGI IMG/M metagenome (GOLD analysis project Ga0154485, IMG submission 115964) | Pseudomonadales bacterium GWC2_63_15
CGCGCTATCAGCCAGCAGCGGCGGTAGCGTCAGGCGCTCGGGGCGTTGTCCTTCACCCTGCAGTACGTCCAGACGCGGCCCCACTGCCCGTGATGGGTCACCGATCAGGCGCTTCAGCTTGCTGAACAGGCTGCGCTCCCAACGTGGGTAGAACTCCGAATGCCGCTCCGGCGCATGCCCCTCACCGAACAGCACCCGCGTGGTGTCGCGCTCAAGCAACGCATCCACAAGAGGCGAATCTTCGGTCTGCGCCAGATCAACCAGCCAGAGATCGGCCTCGGTGCTATCCAGGTCTGCCGGCTCGAGGCGCGCCGGGTCATTGTTCAATACCACCTGATAGCCACTGCCGGTCAAAGCCTGCTGCAGCACGTGACGCTGCAGAGAGGTGTCGGCGAGTACCGCAATGCGGGCGCAGAGAACGTCAGACATCGGCGTGGACCAAGCGCTGAATGGCCTCGAGCAACACCGATTCCTGATAGGGCTTGCCAAGGTATTCGTTGACGCCGATGGTCAGCGCGCGATCACGGTGCTTCTCGCCGGTACGCGAGGTGATCATGATGATCGGCAGATCCTTCAAACGCTCGTCGTGGCGAACCAGCGTGGCCACCTCGAAGCCGTCCATGCGCGGCATCTCGATATCCAGCAGCATGATGTCCGGCTTGCGCTCCTGCAGCTGAGTGATGGCATCCACCCCGTCCTTGGCGGTCAGAACGTTCATGCCATTGCGCTCCAGCAGACGACTGGTGACCTTGCGCACGGTGACCGAATCGTCAACCACCATGACCAGCGTCGGCCGTTCGGTTTCGACCTCGACCGGCTCCTGCACCTGATCGATAAGGCGCGGCTGTTGCAGCTGAATGAGCTGGTGCGCATGGAGCACACGGATGGTCGCCAGCAGGTCCAGAATCACCACGACCCGGCCATCGCCGAGGATGGTCGCGCCGGAAATGCCATGTACGCCGGCGAACTGCAGCCCGAGGCTCTTCACCACGATTTCACGAGAACCGGCGAGGCTGTCGACCTGTACCGCAACGCTGTGTTCTTTCGAGCGGACCAGGATCACCGGCAGCGGCAGGCTCTGCCCCACCAGCTTGGGCTTCTGGCCGTTGTTCAAGAGATCGCCGAGGTAACGCAGCTCGTAAGCCTGACCGGCATATTCGAAGCGCGGTGCATCCGGCTGGTAATAAGCTTCCAGCTCGTATGGCGAGACACGCACGATACCTTCGATGGTATTCAGCGGAATCGCATACAGATCCTCGCCGGAGTAAACCATCAGCGCGCGGTTCACCGACACCGTGAACGGCAGGCGAATCAGGAAGCGCGTGCCCTGACCGAGCGTCGACTCGATGCTCATCGACCCGCCGAGCTGCTTCACTTCCGAGTGCACCACGTCCATGCCCACGCCGCGTCCGGAGATCTGCGTGACGCGCTCCGCGGTGGAGAACCCGGCTTCGAGGATGAACTGCAGGATTTCATGCTCGGACAGGTCGCTATCGGCGGACATCAGCCCGCGCTCGATCGCCTTGCGCCGCACCGCGTCCAGATTGATGCCACCGCCGTCGTCGGCCAGCGTCAGCACGATATCGCCGCCCTCACGGGCCAGATCCAGGCGTATCACACCCTGCTCGGGCTTGCCGGCAGCGCGACGACGCTCGACCGGCTCGATACCGTGATCGACAGCGTTGCGCAGCATGTGCTCCAGCGGCGCAACGATTCGCTCAAGCACGCTGCGGTCCATCTCACCGGTGGCGTTGCCGACCATGAACTCGACCTGTTTGCCGAGCTCGCCAGCGACCTGCCGCACGATTCTGCGCAGGCGCGGCACCAGGCGCTCGAAAGGAACCATGCGGGTACGCATGAGGCCTTCCTGTAGCTCGGTATTGACCCGAGCCTGCTGCAGCAGCAGCGTTTCAGCGTCGCGATTACGCGCAGCCAGGGTTTCCTTCAGATCGAGCAAATCGGACGCTGACTCGAACAGTGCGCGCGAAAGCTGTTGCAGCTGCGAATGGCGGTCCATTTCCAGCGGGTCGAAATCGTCATAGCCGGCGCGCTCGGCTTCAGCCTGGTAACGGCTGAGAATCTGCGCCTGGGTTTCGGTATCCAATCGGCGCAGCTGGTCGCGCACCCGCTCGATGGTCGCTTCCATCTCGCCAAGGGTGAAGCCGACGTCGCTGACCTGCTGCTCGACTCGACCGCGGAAGATCGATGTTTCGCCCGCCAGGTTGACCAGACCCTCCAGCAGTTCTGCGGGAACCTTGACCAGCTCCTGCGGTGCCCGCCGCGCAGCGGCTTCCTGGGCGGCCAGCTGTGCGCGTCGAATGAATGGCAGCACCTTCGCCGGGCTGGTACTCGGCTTCGGCAAGGTACTGGCCGCGACGATCGGTTGTTCCAGAGTCACCGGCTCGCGCGGCAACTCTGGCTCGAGCTCCGGCGACTCAGGTTGCGAAGCGTCGCTTCCGTCGCTCGCCAGGCCCGCCCGAAGCAGCTCGACATCCTTCAGCAGCGCGTCGTAGCCGTGCTGCACATCGAGAAACAGGCTATCCGGCCACGGGGCGCCCTGCTGCTGCGCCTCGCTCAACCGCTGCTCCAGATCGTGGGCCATGTTGCCCAGTGCGGTCTGCCCAGCCAGCCGCGCACCGCCTTTCAGCGTGTGCAGCACACGGAGCATGTCAGCCAACGGAGCGGCATCCTCGCGGCCGGCATCCCAGCGACCGAGCGCTGATTCCATTTCCTCCAGCAGGTCGTCAGCCTCCTCGACAAAGATGTCGAGAATTTCGGCTTCGGCAGACTGCTGCGCATCTTCCTGAGCGGCCTTCAGCGACACGCTGCTGGGAATGCTCAGTTGCTCATCGGGGTTGTTGCGAAAGTGGCGAATCGTCTCGATCAGCGCATCACCCGATGGCACCGGTTGGTGGGCCCGCACCGCCTCGAGCATTTCCGCCAGGCGGTCCTGGCAGGCCTGCAGAAGGCCGAACAATTCCGGGCTGGCCCGGTAGCTACCGGCGCACAGGCCTTCGTAAAGAAACTCGAGCTCGTGGGAGAGATCACCGATTTCACGGATATCAGCCATCCGGGCCCCGCCCTTGAGGGTATGCAGATCGCGCTGCAATGCCTCGAGTTCGAAGCTGTTGTCGACATCCGCCATCCAGCGTTGCAAACCACCCGCCGCACTCTCGATGAGGTCGAAACCCTCCTCGAGGAAGATCTCCACTAATTCGGGATCGCGCTCGACTGCGTCGTGCTCCTCGGCGGCCGGCACAGCTTCGAACGCTTCCGGCACCTCATCCAGCTCGGGAAGGCTGAGGTCGATCTCATCCAACTCTTCGCTGAACGGGATATCCGAAGCGCGGCTATCGTCCGCTGCAGTTTCGTTGTCGCCTTCATCCGCCTCGGCAGAAGTCTCATCGACCTCGAGCAGCGGCAAATCAAACGCATCGGCGCTCAGCGGCTCATCCAGCGATTGAGCAGAATCGTTCTCCGGTCGGATCAGGTCAGGACCCGCAGCCGCCTCGAGTAGGGAAGCATCAGTCGAATCAACGCCGTCGAATGCCGGCAGAGCCCCCTGACGGAAGGCTTTCATCGACTCGATGAGTGCATCAGCACTGCTCATCGGCATCTCGCCCTGCAGCTGCTCGAGCTGCAGCGCCAGATGATCGTGGCTACGCTGCAACAGCGCTGCAAGCGGGGCGGAATGGACGTAGCGGCCGTCGGAGAGCCCCTCGTAAAGCGACTCCAGCTCATGGGCGAGGTCGCCGATCGGACGGATTGCTGCCATCCGTGCGCCGCCCTTGAGGGTGTGAAGGTCGCGCAGCAGAGCCGAGAGCGCCATCTGGTTGGCCGGATCAGCGAGCCAGCGATCAAGCGCATGGCCGGCGCTTTCCATCAGGTCGACGGCTTCGTCGAGGAAAATCTCAACCATTTCGTGATCGAGATCGTCCTGCGCCTCGTCTTGCGGGGCTTCTTCTTCGGCCCAGGCTTCGGCTTCGGCTTCGGCTTCGGCTTCGGCTTCGGCTTCGGCTTCGGCGGGCAATTCTGTCAGCGAAATCTCGCCAGGAGCAGCAACCGGCACGGGGTCGCCCGGCTGCTCCAGAACCAATGGATCAATGGCTTCGGCGAGCAATGCTTCGAGCCGCGCCACCAACTCCGACTGCTCACTCACCTGCAGCGCGGCAGCTACCTGATCCATCATGCCGACCAGCGCTTCATGGCCCTGCTCGACGTCGTCGAAGAAGCGCTCACTAACAGCCAGTCGCCCCTCCTCAACCACCGCGTACAAACGCAGCAGCACCTGGCACAACGCTTCCATCTGCGGCAGGTCGGCCATTTTCGCGCCCTGTCCGAGCGTGGTCAGCTCCTGCAGCAGAGCGGAGAGTTCCTGACGCTCGGCAGGATGCTCGCGCCAGCTGCGCAGCAAATCTTCGGCATCCAGCAGGATGTCCATGCCTTCAGAGAGGAACAGCGCGATCACGCTCGGATCGCGGACCTCACCAGCATCGTTATGCTGGCGGGCGCCGGCTTCGACCAATCTGGCCTGATGCAGGGCGTGCACCTTGGCCAGGAACTCCGGGGCGCCTTCTATCGGCGCCAACGGTTCATGATCGAGATTGGCCAGCCCCTGGCGTAACAACAGCTCGGCCTCATGCAGCAGCTCGGCTTCGGCCAGATCCATCTGGATCAGGTTGGTCTTGAATTCCTTGACCATCTTCTCCAGAGGCGTTGCGATTTCCGCCACCGGCAGGATGCCGGCCATGTGCGCACTACCCTTGAGCGTGTGCAAGGCACGTTGCAGTGCATCGGTCACCGGCTGCGGCAGGCGCTGGGCGCAATCGGCGAGAAAACTGACCAGCGTGGTCAGATGCGATTCGGCCTCGTTGCGAAAAATTTCCAGCAACTGGGGGTCCAGTGCGTCGTCATCGTCTTGCGGCGCTGCGGAGGGGGCAGGCTCGTCCGCAATCGCAGCAGGCGTCTCAGCAGGCTGCGAAAGCACCACTGACTGCCCCTTGGCCAGGGCATGCGCTGCTGCCGCAAGGTGATCGACGTCATCACGCTGGCGCTGGGCCTTGGCTGCGAACTCATCGACGAGGGCCGGCATCAGCGCAACGACATCGCACACGACCTGCCTCACCGAGTCGGTCGGCTGGATGCTGCGATCGAGAACCCGATTGAGCAGGTTCTCGATGGACCATGCCAACTCGCCGATGACCAGTGCACGCACCATCCGCCCACTGCCCTTGAGCGTGTGGAATGCACGTCGCACTTCGCCCAGGGCATCCTTGTTGTCACTGTCGGCAAGCCAGAGTGGCAACTGCTCGCCAATCGCCTCCAGAACTTCTGCTGCTTCCTCGATGAAGACTTCCAGCAGGTCCTCGTCGACCGGTTCTTCGTCGGCAGGAGGCGGCAGGAGGCTAGGCGGTACATCCTGAGCAGGCGGGTTGATGGCTGCGACCGGCGCCGCCATGACTTCCTCAAGGCTGAGTACAGGCTCGACTTCGACCTGCAGGCTCTCAGGTTCGGAATAATCTGGCAGGCTCACTTCCGGAAGATCGAGCTCGGCGACCTGCGCATCGCTCCATTCGCTCAGGTCCGACTCATCTTCAAGTGAGTCTGGAGGCGTTTCGGACGCCAGTATCTCTTCTGGCAGGTTGAAAATGATTTCTTCATCGCCGGACAGGTCTTCCAGCGTCCACTCGCTTTCCTCGGCCTCCGCCGCGATCTCCGCATCATGGCTCTCGAGTGGCGCTTGCGCCTCGCTCAAGAAATCAGGGTCCATCGGTGCCGGAGATTCTTCCTGATCGACCGCAACGGAGTCGAATGCATCCAGACTTGCGTCCGGCTCCTCAGGCAGCACTTCGATCTCGTCCAGCGGATCGGCGAATTCGTTCTCGACCGCCGCGACCTTCATCGGAGCACTTGCAACTCCAAGCGAGTAGCCGAGGTTCTGCAGGCTTTCTTCGGCCACATCCAGAATCAGATCGCCCTGGGTGCCGCAATCCTCGGACAGTCGCTCGAGGTAATACTCGACGCTGGTGATCGCGTCAGCCAGGGTATCCAGGCTCTGCCAGTCCGGCACGGCCTGTCGCGCCAGAAGCTGATCCTGGATGTAGCCATTGCAGTCTTGCAGCAGGGACGCAGCACGCTCCAGGGGAATCATCGCCAAGCCGCCGCGAACCTGAGTGAGCAGATCCGGCACCCGAGCCAGATGCTCGTGGTTCCATTGCGAGGCAATGAATTCGATGATTGCGTCCTTTGCCTGCTCCAGCCCGTTACGCGCTTCGCGAATGACCAACTGGTGAATCTGGGCAACATCGGTGGTCGGCAGGTGGCTTGCTTCGCTGCGCTCCTCCGCGGGACCGCCGACCATGCCGGCCAACGTAGCCTCGACATAGAGCAACGCACCGGCGATATCCATCAGGATGGCGTCGTCGGGCGCCTGCTGCCCCTGCGCTACGGACTGGACGAGGACGATCTGATCGAGAATGATCTTGCGCGGTTGAGCGAAGCCGAGCACTGCCAAGGTATCGGCGATCTGCTTGAGCGGGACCTCGAGGCTGGACAGCTCGGCAATGACCTTGCGATCGCTGCGCACGAACAGGTCAAGGCTGTCCTTAACCCGCACCAGCTCTTCACAAAGGGCAGCGACCACCGAGCGCATCGCGCCACGGTCGGGACCAGCCAGCTGAGCACGCTCCTGATCGACCACGGCGCTGTCCGGCAGCGCTTCGTCGAGGCGGTAAAGCTGCTTTAACGCCTGGATACGGGGCGTCTGCCCCGGCGCCTTGGCGACGTAGAAGAGCAGGTTCTTGATCAGCTCATCGGGCGCAGCCTGATTTAGGCCATCAGCGCCTTCCTCGACCAACCGCTTGAGCTGCTTGTCTACCTGTCGCAACAAGGTGCGGACGGAGGTGCCGTTGCTCACGCCGCCACTGGCCAGACCTTCGACCATGCCCGAGGCGATCTGCCATAGCGCCGCCAGTGGCGCATCCTTGCAGAGCATTTCCAGGCGGGCGAATACCCGCGCCATGTAGCCGAGATTGGTCGGCAGGTCCTGGTTGCGAATCACCCCAACCAGCGCAACCTGCAGCATCTGGCGCAGCTTGCGCAGCAGGGCCGGCAGCTCGGTCGTACGCAGACGCTCGACCGACTCCTGGGAAAGCGCCGGCGTGCGTCCGGACAGGTCGGGTGAAAATAGGCTGGTTTCAGAAAGCAGCTTTTCACCGCGAGCGGCGCGCAGATCGTTAAGCAGCGGCAGCACCACCATCGGCAGGTCGCGGCGCGCACTCTGAATGCGGTCCAGATAGGCAGGCAGCTGCAGGATGGCCTGCATCATCACCTCGAGCGCCTCACCCTGATTGGCCACCCGCTCGTCGAGCAGGGCCCGCGCCAGCTGCTCCATTTCCTCGGCGAGCAATGCTGCGCCGAAGAACTCCACCATCTGCAGAGTGCCGTGGACCTGATGCACATAGGTCAGGCAAAAGCGCATCCGGGTCGAGTCCTGTGGGTTCTCGACGAACGCCTCCAGAGCCTGACGCGCCTGCTTAAGCGTCTCGGCAATCTCGCCTTTCACCCACTCCAGGGCGACATAATCGTGCCGATCACCCATAGCGACTCCGCTCATAAACTTTTCCGGGTAAAAGCCAGAACCTGATCGTTGGCCACCGGAAGCAATCCCGGATGCTGCCAGCCGACCACTTCACCTACACCGATCACCAACAATCCCCCCGGAGCCAGGCAATCTGCCAGGCGATTGAGGATTTCTCGGCGACGCCAGCGGCGGAAATAGATCAGCAGGTTCTGACAGAAAATAACGTCCATGCTGGAAACGGGCGAGTTCGCCAGTTCCAGCACATTGAGCCTTGCAAAGCACACACGTGCGGCCAGGCCGGGAATCACTTGAAAACGATCATCGGATAGCGACAGGAAATAACGCTCACGCAACGCCGGTTCGACCTGCTCCAGCTTGCGCGCGCTGTAGACCGCTGTTCGGGACTTGGCCAGCGCGCTCAGACTGATATCCGTACCGGTGACCCCGAAGCTGCCGTCGAATTCGCGTCCCGCCAGCGCCTCGGCGGTGGCCATGGCTAGCGAGTACGTCTCTTCACCACTTGCGCAACCCACGCTCCACAGCGCCAGGGGTCGCTTGATCGACTCCTGCTCCAGACGCTGGCGCAAGTAGGTTTCGAGCAGATCAAAAGAAGCGGGATGACGGAAGAAACGTGTTTCCTGAACGGTCAGCCTGTCCATGAGGGTCGACCACTCGACAGCACCACGGGGGCCGGAGGTGACCTGCCGATAGTAGCTGGCATAGTCGGGAGCACCGACCTCGCGCATGCGAGCGCTCAGATTGGTCTGCAGGAAGCTGCGCCTGCGTTCGCTGACGACCATGCCTGAGCGCTCTTCGAGGAGCGTCTGCCAGTCATGGAATTCCGCCGGCGACATATCGGCCAAGGGCTCCAATGCCCAGTCAAACCTCGGCTGCATGCCCTGCCCCTCGCTCATGATCATCGGCGGCAGCCATCAGATGACTGCCGCACTGCTCAAGTCAGGCCTGATCCGGAGCATCCGGCAGGGTAAAGCCGGAAACGGAATGGCGCATCTCGTTGGCCATCTTGGCCAAATTACCGATGCTCTTGGCCGTAGCGGTGGTACCCGACGAGGTCTGCGAGGTGATCTCCTGGATCACGTTCATGGTGTTGGAGATGTGGCCGGCCGAAGAAGCCTGCTGGCGTGCCGCGTTGGAGATGTTCTGGATCAGCGCCGCAAGCGTCTTCGATACCTTCTCGATCTCTTCCAGTGCCACACCGGCGTCCTGCGCCAGACGCGCACCGCGCACCACTTCGGAGGTGGTCTGCTCCATCGAGATGACCGCCTCGTTGGTGTCGGTCTGAATGGTCTTTACCAGTGCCTCGATCTGCTTGGTCGCCGCGGAAGAGCGTTCAGCCAGGCGCTGTACTTCGTCCGCTACCACGGCGAAGCCGCGGCCTGCGTCGCCCGCCATGGATGCCTGGATCGCCGCGTTGAGTGCAAGGATGTTGGTCTGGTCGGCAATGTCGTTAATCAGGCTGACGATGTCACCGATCTCCTGGGACGACTCACCGAGACGCTTGATCCGCTTGGACGTGTCCTGGATCTGCTCGCGAATGTTGTCCATGCCGGTGATGGTGTTGTGCACCACCTCGTTGCCCTTGTTGGCAATGGCTACCGAACGTTCTGCTACCGCCGAGGATTCCGCGGCGTTGGCCGATACCTGGTCAATGGAAACCGCCATTTCGTTGATTGCAGCAGAAGCACCGGCAATTTCCTGGGCCTGGTGTTCGGAGGCCTCGGCGAGGTGCATTGCAGTCGCCTGGGTTTCCTGCGCAGCGCCCGATACCTGAACAGCGGTCTGGTTGATGGTGGCTACCAGTTCGCGCAGCTGGTCGATGGAGTAGTTGATCGAGTCGGCAATCGCACCGGTGAAGTCTTCGGTAACGGTCGCGGCCACCGTCAGGTCACCGTCTGCAAGGTCGCCGATTTCATCGAGCAGTCGCAGAATCGCAGCCTGGTTACGCTCGTTCTTCTCAGCGGTTTCGCTCAGGCGGCGGCGTGCTTCCTGAACCATTACCAGACCAATCAGGATGATCGAGGCCAGCGCAATGGCGCCCAGCACGTAACCGAGGATGGTGTTGAGGTAACGGGCATCGGCGCGGCTCTGCAGGCCTTGCGACAGCGCGGAGGTCTTGTCGAGCAGGGTCTGCGAAACCTCGAAGATGCTGTTCGCCGACTCGCGCACCTGGAACAGTTCAGGCGACGTTTCGAGAATTTCGTCCACCGATCCGGATACGAACTGGAAGAGCTCAGCGATCTCCGAGAGACGATCCAGCGCCTCTTCGTCGGCCACCGCAGTGATGCCCATGGCGACGTTGCCTTCGATCATCGCATTCAGGACTCGACCGAACAGACTGGCATCACGACCGAACATATCGGCCGCCTGTACCGAGTCCTGGTCACCGGACAGCACCTTGTTCACCGAACCGAGGATACGCTCGGCCAGCAGCGACTGGCGCTGGGCAACCGAAACCTGAGCTGCTGGCGCACCACTTTCCAGCAGGATGTCGACGACCTCCTCGTACTCGACCTGGAGCTGAGGAATGGTTTCGGCGAGGGTGCTGGCTACCTGGTGGAGCGACAGGACAGTCTGCTCACTGGCCAGGATGGCGTCGGTATCGCGACGCAGCGTGTTCCAGTCCTGCTCCACCGCGTTGACTTCATCGCGCAACGATTCGGGAACCGCCGGCAGACCGATGTCCTCGTTTCCTTGCGAGAGATAGGCCCAGCGCTGGTTGAACTCGTTTCGGGCCTGCTTCAGAGACGCGAACGCCTCCTGCGTGCCGGTCGCCGCTTCCACGGCATCCTTGGCGATCTGCTGGGACAGTACGCGCAGCTCTCCTGCGTGAGCGATGTATTCGTTATCGTGATCGGCCTGAGTGTTGACGTACGCGAAGTTCGCGAACAGCAGCACGATCGATACGATCAGCACGATAAACAAACCGGTGGTCAGCGTATTGCTGCGCACCCCGCTCAACAAAGCATTAGCATTCATTTTTATCATTATCCGGCCCCCGCCTGGACC
>Ga0154485_1204_pt1 | contig 10466 bp, 7 predicted proteins | sample RifGroC2_FD_115964 | JGI IMG/M metagenome (GOLD analysis project Ga0154485, IMG submission 115964) | Pseudomonadales bacterium GWC2_63_15
AGCCGCCATCGCCCGGCGGGTTGTGCGACGGCGTGATGACGATGCCATCGGCCAGCCCGCTCGTGCGGCCGCGGTTGTAGCTGAGGATCGCGTTGGAGATTGCCGGGGTCGGCGTGTAGCCCGGCTCGCCGTTGGTTTCCGGGCAGCCGGCGTCGATGCGCGTCTCGATGCCGTTGGCCGCGAGCACTTCCAGCGCCGAGATGAACGCCGGTTCGGACAGCGCGTGGGTGTCCATGCCCATGAACAGCGGGCCGTCGATGCCTTCCTGGCGGCGGTAATCGCAGATCGCCTGGGTGGTGGCGAGGATATGCCACTCGTTGAAGCTGCCCTTGAGCGAGGAGCCGCGGTGCCCGGAGGTGCCGAACGCCACCTGCTGCGCCGGGTCGGACGGGTCCGGCCGGTCGCTGTAGTAACGCGCCACCAGGCGTGGCAGGTGGGTCAGGGTGTGCGGGTCGGGCAGGCGTCCTGCGTTGGCGGCGATACTCATCGGTCAGTCCTGTGCGAAAAGGCGGTACGCCGGCCCAGGCGGGCGTGGCGCGAAGCGAATGAAACGCCAGTCGGCGCCATTTATCCAGAGCTTCGACCGCATCAGCGCCGGCGGTTCCATACGCGGCGTTATCCAGCCTGCGACGTTTTGGCCATGCGCGCTCGTCGCCCCGCCGGAACCTCCGTCACAGCCCCCTTTCCACTGCTTAGCGGCTCGCGTTCGCGAGCCCGTGACCAGGAGGTTGTCACATGAACGTCGACGAACGAATCCGCCAGCGCGCCTATGAAATCTGGCAAGCCGAAGGCCAGCCGGAAGGCAAGGAAAGCGAGCATTGGCAACAGGCCCGCGAGGAAATCGAACCCTTCTACAAGGAAGGCGACGCCGAGGCCGGCAGTGTGGAAAGCAGTGTGGCGATACCCATGCCGAAATCGGACAACATGCATTAACCACGCAGGCAGGGCGGCGAAGGCGCAGCAGGCGTCGTCCCGCCCGAATCTGCTGCCACGTTCTCACCCTTCCCATCCTCTGCCCCGGCGCGCTGGAGCCTGCCGCCGCGCGCTGCTAGAGTGCCGCCGCTTGCCAACCATCGGCTGACAGGACGTCTGCCCAGCCACCGCACAGGATGCCTCCATGAAAAAGCTCGCACTCGCCGTTGCCGTACCCCTGGCCCTCTTCGGCGCCGCCACCTTCTACACCAGCACCCAGGTCGAATCGACCGCCCGTGATGCCGTCGACCAGGCCAACCTCAAGCTGCGCGAGATGGGCGTCGGCGCCGGTGCCGAGGTCGGCCTCACCCTGCTCAGCTTCGAACGCGGCCTGCTCTCCAGCACCGCGCGTTACCAGATCGACATCGAAGTGGCGGACGACGAAGGCAACACCGAACACTACGCCCTGCTGCTGCAGGATCGCCTCGAACACGGCCCCTTCCCCATCTCGCGTCTCAGCCGTGGCCAGCTGATGCCGGTCGCCGCGCAGAGCCATTTCGAACTCGAACGCACGCCGCTGACGCAAAAGCTGTTCGACGCCGCCTCCGGCGAAGTGCCGCTGGTGGGTGACGTGACCATCGGCTACGACGGCGGCCAGGCCGGCGATCTGCGCACCGCCGCGCTGAACATCGAGGACGAAGACGGCAGCGTGCGCATCGCACCGGCCAACCTCAACTTCGAGGCGAACAAGGACGGCAGCGACGTACGCATGGACGGTGAACTGGCGGAAGTCGACATCGACCTGCAGCGCAGCGACAGCGGCCACCCGGTACAGGTGAGCCTGCGCGGCATCGGTCTGAGCGCCGACAAGCAGGATTATGACGCGGGCTTCGGCTTCGGCCCGTCCGCCATCACCCTGGAACGCATGGAAATCAAGGCCGGCGACGAACCTGCCGTGGTCATCCAGCAGGCCTCCGTCGAGGAGTCGCTGAGCCGCGGCAGCCGTGGCCTCGACCAGACCATCGCCTACCGCATCGGCGAGGTCAGCGCCAAAGGCCAGACCTTGCGCAACCTCGCCCTCGCCTTCAGCCTGCGCAACCTCGAGGAAAGCAGCCTCAAGGCGCTGGTCGCGAGCTACAAGGCAATCCTCGACAGCAGCGCCACGCCGGAGGAATCCTTCGTCGGCATGACCGCCGCCCAGCAGCAGGAACTGCAGGCGCATGGCCTGCAGCTGCTGGAACACAAACCCACCCTGGCCCTCGACGAGTTCGGCTTCGAGACTGCCCACGGCTCGGCCCGCCTGTCCGTCGTGCTCGACCTGCAATCGCCGAGCGCAGAAGCCTTCACCCCGGATGCGATGATCACCAGCATGCTCGCCTCGCTCAAGGCCGAAGCCGGTATCGACAAGGACCTGGTGCGCGACATCGCCGGGCTGGTCGCGCAGAACAACCAGCCTGACGGCCAGCTCGATAAGGCGGCACTGCAGCAGGAAACCGACGCCGCCACCGAGCTGTTCAGCGGCATGGCGCTGGACACCGGCTGGTCGCGCCTGGAAGGCGAACGCCTGGTCAGCTCGCTGCATTACGCTGACAACCGGGTGACCTTCAACGGCCGCGAAATGAGCGTGCAGGAATTCATCGGCTTCGCCTTCGGTTCGGCGCAGAACGCCGGTCTGCTCGGCCAGTAAGCGTCAGCCTGCGGATGCGTCCGCAGTGACAGAAAACCCCGCGGCCCTGTTCAGCACCTCGCTGGGCAGGGCCGTGTCGCTTTAGGGCGTTTGCGGCGTTCCGATCACCCGTCACCTCCCGACACCTTCCTGCCCTCGCCCTGCCCCGAGCCGGCTGCGCGACCGCTGACCTGATCTCCCTGCGGCCGCTATCTGCACCTGCCAACGCCCGCGCGTCGCCCTGTTTCGGTATTCGCCTGCGCTCCGTCAGATCGCTGGAACCATCGTCGCTCTCGCCGCCTCTGCTGATTATGACAAATGCGCCAGGCCGAGCCGGGACTTCGCCGATTGCGGCCTGACGCACCGAGAAAACACATGCTCATTCAAACCATGCAGCCCCTGGCCGGTGGCGAACCGCCCTGCCGGGGTTTCATTCAAAGGGCCCGCTTGTCCGATGACGCAGACGCTCAACTATCAGGCGATATTCGAAGCCGTCCCCAACCTGCATCTGATCCTCGCGCCTGATCAGGATTTCACCATCCTCGCTGCAAGCGATGCGCAGCTGCGCGCTACCCACACGCGCAGGGAAGAAAGCATCGGCAGACCGGTATTCGACGTGTTCCGCAAGAACCCGGACGACCCGACCGAGTTCGGCACCAGCGTATTGCGCGACTCGCTCGAGCGCGTCCTGCGCAGCCGCGCGCCGGACCGCATGGCGATCACCCGCTACGACATCCCCCGGCCCGCAGCGCAGGGCGGCGGTTTCGAACTGCGCTACTGGCGGCCGCTGAATGTCCCGGTGCTCGATGAGCACGGCGCCGTGCTCTACATCATCCATCAGGTCGAAGACGTGACCGAGGAAGTCCTGCGTCAGGGCAGCGCCAGTCTCAGTCACTTCGAGGAGCGCTTTCGCGCTGCGCTGCTCGGTTCCGGCATCGGTACGTTCACCTGGCTCTTCAGCGATGGCAGCCTCAGCCTCGACAGCGCGCTGGAGCAGCTCTTCCGCCTGCCGCTCGGGCTGAAGGTGACCAGCGTCGATGCTTTCGTCGAGCAGGTCCATCCCGAAGACCGCGCCGATGTACGGTTGGCCTTCGATCACTACGCCAGGGGCGACGACTACACCGCGGAGTTTCGCCTGCTGCGTGCCGACGCGCAGTGCTGGCTGGCCTGCAAGGCCAAGGCCTTTCGCGATGCCAGCGGAGCGCTCGCCTATGTCGCCGGCGCCTGCACCGACATCAGCGCCCGCCGGCATGTCGAAGATGCCCTGCGGGTCAGTGAGAACAGCCTGCGCCAGCTCAACGAGACCCTCGAAGCACGGGTGGCCACCGAGGTCGCCGAGCGCAGCCGCGCCGAAGAAGCCCTGCGCCAGGCGCAGAAGATGGAAGCCGTCGGCCAGCTCACCGGCGGCATCGCCCACGACTTCAACAACCTGCTGACCGGCATCATCGGCAGCCTCGACCTGATGCAGCGGCGCCATCAGCGCAACGAGCCGCTGGAACTGGAGCGCTACATCGGCGCCGCCGTGACGTCCGCCCAGCGCGCCGCCGCGCTGACCCAGCGGCTGCTGGCCTTCTCACGGCAGCAGGCGCTGGACCTCAAGCCGGTCGACGTCAACCAGCTGGTGGCCTCGCTGGAGGATCTGCTGCATCGCACCACGGGCGAGAACATCACCATCGAGACGCGCCTCAGCGCCGGGCTGCTGTCCGCCTGCATGGACGTCAATCAGCTGGAAAGCGCGCTGATCAACCTCGTCATCAATGCGCGCGATGCCATGCCCTACGGCGGTCGCATCACCCTGTCGACCGCCAGCTTCACCATGGGCGACACGCCCGATCCGAAGAAGCGCGGCATGAGCGCCGGCGAGTACGTGCTGCTCAGCGTCACCGACACCGGCACCGGCATGGCACCGAACGTCATGGCGCGGGCCTTCGAGCCATTCTTCACCACCAAGCCGATCGGCCAGGGCACCGGGCTCGGGCTGTCGATGGTGTACGGCTACATCAAGCAGGCCAAGGGCTACATCCAGATCGAGTCCGAGCCGGACATCGGCACGCGGGTGCACCTCTACCTGCCGGTGCATCAGGGCGAAGCCACCGCCCTCGCCCACGAACCCGAGCGCACGCCCACAGGCGCCGGCGAAACCATCCTCGTGGTCGAGGATGAGCCGGTGGTCCGCTCGCTGGTGGTCGAGGTGCTGAACGAGCTGGGCTATGAAACCCTGGAGGCCGGCGAGGCCAGCGAAGCGCTCTGCATCACCGAGAGCGAGCAGCGCATCGACCTGCTGATCTCCGACGTCGGCCTGCCCGGCATGAACGGCCGGCAACTGGCCGACATCGCCCGCCAGCAACGCCCCGGCCTGAAGGTGCTGTTCGCCACCGGCTATGCCGAGAGCTTTGCCGCCAACGATTTTCTCGGCCCGGACATGGCGGTGATCACCAAGCCCTTCGCCATCGACGTCTTCGCCAGCAAGGTCGGCGAGATGCTCGGCAACGGCTGAGGCGCCGGCTACGCGCCCAGGCGCTCGCTGAGAAAGTCGATAAAGCAGGCGATGCGCGAGGCCAGTGCGCTGTTGCGGTAATACACGGCATTGATCGGCTGGCGCACATCGACGCGCTGCGCCGCCAGCACCTCCACCAGCTCGCTGCGCTGGCGATCCTTGTCAGTCATGAAGTCGGACAGGCACACCAGCCCCTGACCGGCCAGCGCCAGTTCACGCGCCGTATCGCCGCTGGAGACACGCAGCGCCGGCGTGATCCGCCAGCTCTCCCCCAGCGCATGGCGCAGCGGCCAATCGTTGAGCCGATCCGGCTCGGTAAAGCCGATCAGGCTGTGATCCGCCAGGTCCTCGACCTGCTGCGGCACGCCATGCCGCTGCAGATAGGTCGGGCTCGCCAGCACCCGGCGCATGGTGTGGCACAGCGGCCGCGCATGCAGGCTGGAATCCGGCAGCGGACCGATGCGGATGGCCAGGTCGGTGCGCCGCTCCAGCAGATCGATGATGCGGTCGTCGCTGTACAGCTCCAGCTCGATCTGCGGGTAGCGCGCGCGAAAGTCGCCGATCAGCGGTGCGATCACATGCAGCATGAACGGCGAAGCGGTGTTGACCCGCAAACGCCCCGCCGGTGTCTGCCGCCGCAGCGCCATCTGCTCCTCGGCCTCCTCCACGCTGGCCAGAATGCGCCGCGCCTGCGCCAGGAACACCTCGCCCTCCTCGGTCAGCTCGAGGCGCCGCGTGGTGCGGCGCAACAGCGTCACCGCCAGCTTGTCCTCCAGCCGACTCAACGCCCGGCTGACGCCCGAGGCGGTCTGTTCCAGCTGCACGGCAGCGGCGCTGATCGAGCCACTGTCGACCACGCTGACAAAGGCGAGCATTTCGTCGAGGTTGGTTTTCATCGGTGGGAATCGCATCGAATGGCGGGCGGGAGCAACGAGTCTGGCGGCACTACTTCGTGGCGGCAACCGAACCGGAGCGGCCGCCCGGCGGCAGGCCCATCGATCAGTCGCCGCCGAGGCGCGCGCCACGGCCTCAAACGCCCTTTTCATTCGGCCCCGGCACATTCACCCCGTCCAGCGTGGAACGGCTGTCGCCAGCGCCATCGGTGATCACGCTGAAACTGCCATCGGTCTCCAGCACCACCGCCTCGATCCCATCCAGCGCGGCCAGCCCCTGGCTGCGCGCGGCGGCACGCACCTCGTCCTCGGTCACTCGCGCCACGCGCATGGCATCACCGAGAAAACGTCCGCGATAGAACAGCAGCGCCGGCTCGCCGGTCACCGTACGCCGCACCCAGGCCACCCGCACGCTGGACCAGGTGACCGCGTACTGCAGCCCGATCAACAGGGCGAACGCCAGCACCCCCTCGGCCAGCGATACATCGCGATTGAGCAGAATCGTCGCGAAGGTCGAACCCAGTGCCACCGTCACCACCAGATCGAACGCATTCATCTTCGACAACGTCCGCCGCCCCGACAGGCGCAACAGCAGCACCAGGCTGATATAGGCCAGCACACCCACCACCAGTGTGCGTATCAATGTCGTTCCGCTACTGAAAAACATGCCTTCCACGATCACCTCCATAACTGACCCATGCAGGGGTGGACCGGGTAAGCGGCGGGAAAGTGCAAACCGCGCGAGTGACTGCGTGTCAGGCGAAAGTATAAAAACCGAGGATTAATCCATCGTCTGCTTTACCCATACGGAAGCAGTGGCTAATGTGCCATCACGCGCAGCAATTGCGATTTGTTCGTGGTTCCGCTGTGACATTACGAGCTACTCCGGCCCATTTGCGCTCGCGGCTCCATCATAAGGGCCAGCGCCCGAGCGAAAGCGGCGATGCATAAAAAGCAATACGGGCGCTGATATCCCTGTATTGCCCAAGCTAGAGCAGGTCTGTGCGAAACGAAGAGAATGTTATACACCACGTCCGTTCGGCGTGTTATGCACCAATTGGTGTCTAATTATAGTTAGGGCTATTTTTCAAGCTTAGTCGTTCAGAAAAGGATTTTAGCAAAATGATTAATAATTTAAGCCTAAGTAAAAATGTTCAATTTTTTGAGCTAAATAAAGCACTTACCAAAAAGTCTATTGAAGATACATTCAAAGAAATCTCTAAAGAACGTGTTGGGAACTACCTATTAAACGCTCCTAAAGTCAACTATACAACGGTTTCTGGAAGCCAAGTTGTATACTCAATTGTTTCATACAAGATTGAAGTAGAACCTTCGTTTTTAGCGGGGACTTCGGTTAAAGAACAAAGGTATGCTTATTTGCTATTAATTGAATGTGATGATGCCCTGGCGATTTTGAAGAAGTACGTTGATTCACCAGAAAAACATTTCTCCTCTTTTATCAATGATTTTGATTATGAAAAATTTTGTCATTTTCATGGTGATAAAAATCCTGAATATGAAAGAGTCACCATGAAGAACATGAGCATTTCAAATGCTGTTATAAGATCACGTTCATTAGAAGCCAAAAGTTTAAATGGTATTCTTTCATCTAATTCGTCTAGCCGATCAATCCCAAGTAACTTTAGGATGAAAGTCGGAGAAGATTCATACACTCTAACACCAAGTACTTCTAGAGTTAGCCATAGGGATAAAAAATCAGCATTTGACGGACTAATCGACTGGGTTGTTGAGATTAAAGAGGAAATAAAGGTAACCACCAATCAAAGTGAATTTCTTCGTAATTTTGCTTCTCCTATATGTTTAAAAGACATTATCGATTTAGGTCATCAAGTTGTTGCTATTCTCATAGATTTGAGTGAAATAGAAAATAAGGTTTTGGAGGGGGCTGCAGTTTTAAGTAAGGCTGATGGTAGTCAATTGAGCGGCAGAGAAATTAATAATTTTTTTAATCTATTGAGGTCTCCTATTGTGGTAAATGGGAGTTTAATTAAAGTCAAAGGTAAAACTTTATCCGGTAAGATTTCATACTCAAAAAATTTAATTACAATTAGGAGTAAACTTCTTGATAGCATTTCTGTAACTGAAAATGGTTCTGAAATCTATACAATAGGTGGGTATATAAACAAAGAAAAGCCATTTTCTGCAGTGTTTGATTCGCCCAATTATTCATATTATTCAAAGTCATGCTTTGAAGATAAGCACTTAATAAATAATATTCAGTCAATACTGAATATATTTGATGATAGTTATGATTTTAGTGGCACGCTTAGTGAAAAAGAAAAGCCACATGCCACGAGTTTAGATCGGTTTCCGTCCAATTCTCTATTCCGGAAAGTGGAAGATCAATATTGCTCAGCACATAACATTGTTATTTGTGATGACATGAATGATGAGTGGGCCGATCATATTGCTATAGATAGCAATAGCGCTATTCCATCTATCTCATTTATACATTCGAAATTTGCTGAGAAAGACACTTATGGTGCTAGTGCATTTCATGATGTAGTTGCTCAAGCTTTAAAAAATATTGGTCGTACTCAGGCTGAAAAACAGCTATTTAAAAACAAATATGATAATGAATGGTGCAAAAATTATGAAAGCACAAATATCAGCAGAGTTACTGGTGCTCAGAACTGGCAAGAAATGGAATTAGCTCTCGATGCAGTAAACCACAATCCTAATTCTATGAAAAAAATTGTACTAGCAACTCCTTTTTTGAGTAAAGCAAAGTTGTCAGGAGAGTTAAGTAAGTTGGCTTCAGGTACCAAATGTAAACCACATTATGTACAGTTAATCTGGCTTATAAATACGTTTATAAGTTCATGCAAAGATTTTGGGGTTCAAGCTCACATATTGTGCAAACCATAGCCCTAACAAACGCCTTAACAAAAGATGCAAAAAGCTTGGCTTGCGCTCCTTCGTCGCTAATTATAGCCAAGCCTTTTCCGCCTGTTAGGCGGGCCTTAGAGGCTTTCATGGAAATTCGTGACGCTTTAAACCTTATTCGCCGAATCGAAAACATCCCAAAAATATATAATAAAATTGAAATGGCGGTATGTTCAGTCATACACAGCTACTTTGATGAGATGCTTAAGGTTGAAAAAAAAGAATCTGCAGTCATGGAGCACGCAGCGGAAAAGGGGACACAGCGGAAAAGGAGACAGATTTATTTTTCAGGTGGCTAGCTTCGTAGCACCCTGTCATTTTCTCCGGCGTAGCTCTCCACAAGGTCCAAACCCATGCAGCTAACAACCCTCCTAGTCCCAACCTATACGCAAATGCTCAAAACCCTCTCCGGCTGGCTAAAGAAAGCGCAGGCCCAGCTACCGGAAGCGGAGGCGCAGGCGTTGTTATCCGCGCGGCTGGCGCCGGATATGTTTCCGTTGTCGACTCAGGTTCGCTTTGCCTGTGTGCAGGCGCGGGAGGCCGTTTGCCGGCTGAGAGGCGAGGCCTTCCCGGCTGTCATCAACGAGCTGCTGGACGAGGGGCGGCACGCTGGCGAGCGGCCGGGCACGCTGGCCGATGCCTATGCCCGGATCGATGAAACGGTGGCGTTGCTCGACGGCCTCGCCGCCGATGCGCTGGATGTGGACGCGGACAAGCCAATCGCCCATGAGCTGGCGAACGGGATGATCTTCGACCTGACCACGGAGCAGTACGCCCGTGACTGGACGCTGGCGCAGTTCTATTTCCACGTGATGACCGCGTATTCGATCCTGCGCAAGGAAGGGATCGAGCTGGGCAAGGCGGACTACGTGGCGCATATGCTGCCTTATCTGCGGCCGGAGACTGTTCCGAAGGGCTAACGAGGTGGCCTGAACGTAACGCGTGGAAAAGGCTTCTCCGTTTTCCACCCAACGCATGTGCGGTGTCGGCAGAGGGGTGCGGAGTGGCGTAGGGTGGACAACGCTGCGCTTGTCCACCGATGCGAATCGACGGACTGAGCATGCGGTTGGCGAAACGCTCGCGGGCTCGGGGCGTCCAACCGGGATGCCGCGCCCGAGCGGTCGTACTTGCGAACGACGTTCGCCCACCTCGCCACAAAGCAGACCTCCCCATGTTGTTCCGCCGTTTCGAAAACCTCATCGATGTCTTCAAGCCCAGCCCGGACGTAGAGCCACCGGCCGGGATGCTGCGCTTCTATGCCCATTACCTGAAGCAGGTCTGGCCGTTGATGACTGCCGTGCTGGTGATCGGCTTCTTCGCGGCGCTGATCGAGGTGGCGCTGTTCAGCTTTCTCGGCCAGCTGATCGATATGGCCCAGGCCACCGATGACGCGCGGACCTTCTTCGCCGAGCACCGCAACGAGCTGCTGTGGATGGCGGCGGTGGCGCTGGTCATCCGGCCCCTGGTGTTCGGCCTGCACAATCTGCTGACGCATCAGGCGATCAATCCGGGGCTGACCAATCTGATCCGCTGGCAGAACCATCGGTACGTGCTCAAGCAGAGCCTGAACTTCTTCCAGAACGACTTCGCC
>Ga0154485_1206_pt1 | contig 10321 bp, 8 predicted proteins | sample RifGroC2_FD_115964 | JGI IMG/M metagenome (GOLD analysis project Ga0154485, IMG submission 115964) | Pseudomonadales bacterium GWC2_63_15
CCTCGCTGGTCTCCAACAGATCACGCTGCGCCTGCACCTGCCGCGTGTAGGTGGCCTGAGCCGCCAGCCCGTCGGCCACTTCGCGGAAGGCGGTCTGGATCGCTTTCTCGTATTGCGCGACTTGGATGTTCTTGCTGATCTGCGCGTAGTCCAGATTCGCCCGCAGCTGGCCAGCATTGAAGATCGGCACACTGATGCTCGGCGAGAAGCTCCAGTAACCGGAGCCGCCGTCGAACAGGCCGGACAACTCGCTGCTCGCCGAACCCGCTGCGCCGGTCAGGCTGATGCGCGGAAAGAACGCCGCACGGGCTGCGCCGATGCTGGCATTGACAGCGCGCAGTTGATATTCAGCCTGGAGAACATCCGGGCGCTGCTGAAGCAGATCGGAGGGCAGCCCGACCGGCAACGTCGCCAGCTGGGTACGCTCCAGCCCGTCGCCCGACTGCAGACCGGCCGGCAGGCTCTGTCCCAGCAACAGCGTCAGCGCATTGCGGTCCTGCGCCACCAGCCGCGTGTACTGCTCGATGTTCACCCGCGCACTGTCGACAGCGCTGCGCGCCTGACGCAGCTCCAGCGCAGAGGCGACCCCGACGTCGAAACTGCGTTGGGTCAGACCAAAGCTCTCTTCATAGGTCTTCAGCGTATCGCGGGTGACCTGCAGCAATGCCTGGTCGGCCTGCAAGGTCAGCCAGGCATTGGCGACACTGGCGATCAGACTGATCTGGGTGCTGCGCTGGGCGGCCTCGCTGGCGAAGAACTCTTCCAGCGCCTGGTCGCGCAGGCTGCGCAGGCGACCGAACAGGTCCAGCTCCCAGGACACACCGAACGTGGCGCTGTACTGGCTGCTGATGGCCGGCTCGCCACTCATGTTCAGATCGCCAGGGGTGCGGCTGCGCGTCCCCGCGCCGTCGGCACTCACCGCCGGCAGCACATCGGCGCGCTGCACGCGATACAGCGCGCGATAGGCATCGACGTTGAGCGCCGCCACACGCAGGTCACGGTTGTTCTCCAGCGCCACCTCGATCAACTGCTGCAGTGCCGGATCACGGAAGAACTCGCGCCAGCCAAGCGCGCGCTCGGACGCCTGCGTCGCGTCTTGCGGATAGGCCTCGCCTTGCGGCCAGGCGGCCGCGACCGGTGCGTCCGGACGTTCGTAGTCAGGGATCAGCGAGCAACCGCCCAGCGCCGCCATCAGCGCCAGGCTCAACAGAGACTTGTGCATCACTGCGAATCCTCCTTCACACCCTCGTTGGCGGACTTCGAGCGGTCGAAGAACGTGCAGATCATTACGTAGAACAGTGGAATCCAGAAGATCGCCAGTATCGCGGCGGTCAACATGCCGCCGATCACACCGGTACCAATCGCGTGCTTGCTGCCCGCACCGGCGCCAGACGCAATCGCCAGAGGCACCACGCCGAGAATGAACGCCAGCGAGGTCATGATGATCGGCCGCAGACGCATGCGGCACGCCTGCAGCGCGGCATCGGCGTAGCTCATCCCCTGCTCGTGCAGCGCCTTGGCGAACTCGACGATGAGGATCGCGTTACGCGCCGACAGACCGATGGTGGTGACCAGGCCCACCTGGAAGAACACCTCGTTAGACAACCCGCGCAGCAAGGTGAAGGCCAGCGCCCCGACGATACCCAGCGGCACGACCAGCATGACCGAGAACGGAATCGACCAGCTCTCGTACAGGGCCGCCAGGCAGAGGAACACCACCAGCAGCGACAGGGCATAGAGCGCCAGCGTCTGCGATCCCGCCAGACGTTCCTCGTAGGACTGACCTGTCCAGGAATAGCCGACTCCAGGTGGCAGCTGGGCGGCGATGCGTTCGACCTCGGCCATGGCATCACCGGAGCTGTAGCCAGGGGCCGGCTCACCGAGCATCTCGATCGCACTGACGCCGTTGAAACGCGACAGCTTCGGCGAACCGTAGGTCCACTCACCGCTGGCGAAGGCGCTGAACGGAACCATCTCGCCAGCGTCGTTGCGCACGTACCACTTCTGCAAATCCTCAGGGCTCATGCGCGCGTCCGGAACGCCCTGCAAATACACCTTCTTCACCCGACCTCGATCGATAAAGTCGTTGACGTAGCGGCCACCCCAGGCAATCGACAGCGTGCTGTTGATGTCCGCCAGAGAGATACCCAATACCCGCGCCTTCTCGTCGTCGATCAGAACCTGATACTGCGGCTCATCGCGCAGGGTATTGGGCCGCACCCGGGTGAGCACCGGACTCTGGCTGGCCAGCTGGAGGAACTTGTCGCGGGCCTGCTGCAGCACTTCCTGGCCAACGCCGGCGCGGTCCTGCAGGAACAGGTTGAAACCGGTGGCATTACCCAGCTCCATCACCGCAGGCGGCGCAAAGGCGAACACCTGGGCGTCACGGAAACTGGCGAAATGCTGCTGCGCACGCTGGGCCAGGGCGAACACGCTGTCTTCCTCGTTGGTCCGCTCGCTCCAGGGCTTCAGGCCGATGAAGGCGATACCCGAGCTCTGGCCGCGGCCGGCGAAGCTGAAGCCGGTCACGGTAAAGACGGAACGAACGATGTCGCTCTCCTCTTCCAGCAGATAGCTGCGCATGGCGTCGATGCTCTGCTGGGTGCGCTCGGCGGTAGAGCCCGACGGAGTCATTACCTGGGCGAACAGGACGCCCTGGTCCTCTTCCGGCAGGAAGGCGCTGGGAATGCGGTTGAACAGCACCACCATGACGCCGACGATCAGCACATACAGCAGCAGGAACGGTGCCTTGCGCTTGAGCACGGCCCTCACGCCGCGCTCGTAGCCGTTCACGCTGCGATCGAAGGTGCGATTGAACCAGCCGAAGAATCCGCCCTTCTCGTGGTGATCATCCTTGTCGATCGGCTTGAGCAGCGTCGCACACAGCGCCGGCGTGAAGATCAGCGCCATCAGCACCGAGAGCACCATCGCCGAAACGATGGTGATGGAAAACTGCCGATAGATGACCCCGGTCGAGCCTCCGAAGAAGGCCATCGGCAGCAGTACCGCCGACAGCACCACGCCGATGCCGATCAGCGCGCCCTGGATCTGGCCCATGGACTTGCGCGTCGCCTCCAGAGGCGAGAGCCCTTCTTCGCGCATCACCCGTTCGACGTTCTCCACCACCACGATGGCATCGTCGACCAGCAGGCCGATGGCCAGAATCATGGCGAACATGGTCAGGGTATTGATGCTGAAACCGAACACCGCCAGCACGCCGAAGGTACCCAGCAGCACCACCGGCACCGCGAGCGTCGGAACCAGCGTCGCGCGGAAGTTCTGCAGGAACAGGTACATCACCAGGAACACCAGCACGAACGCCTCGAGCAGCGTGTGCATGACGCCGGTGATGGACGCAGAGATGACCGGCGTGGTGTCGTAGGGATAAACCACGTCGACACCCGGCGGGAAGAACGGCTTGAGCTCCTCGATGGTCTTGCGCACGCCTTCGACGGTATCCAGCGCGTTGGCGCCGGTTGCCAGCTTCAGCGCCAGGCCGGCGGCCGGCTTGCCGTTGAAGTGCGCGCTGACCGAATAGTTTTCACCCCCCAGCTCGACCTTGGCGACATCACCCAGACGCACCTGCGAGCCATCGCTGTTGACCTTGAGCAGGATGTTGCGGAACTGCTCCGGAGTCTGCAGGCGGGTCTTGCCGATCACCGTGGCGTTGAGCTGCTGCCCGGGCAGCGCCGGCAAGCCACCCAGCTGGCCGGACGAGACCTGGACGTTCTGCGCCTGGATCGCCGAGCTGACGTCCACCGGGGTCAGGCTGAAGTTGTTCAGCTTCGCCGGATCGAGCCAGATGCGCATCGCGTACTGGGCACCGAAGACCTGGAAGTCGCCGACGCCCTTGGTGCGCGAGATCGGGTCCTGCATGTTGGCGACGATGTAGTTCGCCAGGTCACGCTGGTCGAGACTGCCGTCGGTGGAAACCAGGCCGATCACGATCAGGAAGTTGCGCACCGCCTTGGTGACGCGAATACCCTGCTGCTGAACCTCCTGCGGCAGCAGCGGCGTCGCCAGCTGCAGCTTGTTCTGCACCTGAACCTGGGCGATATCGGGGTTGGTGCCCTGATCGAAGGTCACGGTGATGGTCATGCTGCCGTCGGAGTTGCTCTCCGAGGAGATGTAGCGCAGCCCGTCGATGCCGTTGAGCTGCTGCTCGATGACCTGCACCACGGTGTCCTGCACCGTCTGCGCCGAGGCGCCCGGGTAGCTGACGGAAATGCCGACCGCAGGCGCGGCGATGCTCGGGTACTGGTTGACCGGCAACTTGAGAATGGACAGCCCGCCGGCGAGCATGATCACCAGGGCGATCACCCAGGCGAAGATCGGCCGGTCGATAAAGAACTTGGACATGGATTAGAAACCCCTCAGCCTTCTTGGCCTTGGGGTTGTGCAGACACCCCACCGCGATTATCGACATTGGTCGCCGGAGCCACCTCGACCTCGACCCCCGGCTGGATGAACTGCAGGCCTTCGGTGATCACGCGATCGCCCGGCTGCAGGCCTTCGCCGACCAGCCAGCGATTGCCCACGGCGCGCTCGGTCTTGATCGGGCGCACTTCCACCTTGTTCTCGGCATTGACCACCATGGCGGTCGGGTCACCCTTGGTGTTGCGGGTGACGCCCTGCTGCGGAACCAGGATCGCCTCGCTCTTCATGCCGGCCACCAGCTGCGCATGGACGAACATGCCCGGCAGCAGATTCTTGTCCGGATTCGGGAATACTGCGCGCAGGGTCACCGAGCCGGTACCGGCATCCACCGTGACTTCGCTGAATTCGAGTTTGCCTTCGTGACCGTAATCGCTGCCATCCTCCAGCTTGAGGGTGACCTTGGCCGCGTTATCGCCAGACTTCTGCAGACGACCCTCGGCCAGGTCGCGCCGCAGCGCTAGCAGGTCTCGGGCCGGCTGGGTCACGTCAACATAGATCGGGTCAAGCTGCTGAATGGTCGCCAGTTCCTGCGCCTGACCGTTGCTGACCAGCGCACCCTCGGTCACCGCGGAACGGCCGATCCGGCCGGAAATCGGCGCCAGCACCTTGGTGTAGCGCACGTCGATCCGCGCGCGCTCCAGCTCCGCTTCGGCCTGCAGGCTGGTGGCCCGCGCCTCGTCATAGGCCTGCTTGCTGACGGCCTGATCCTTGACCAGCTCGGCGTAGCGATCGGCCAGCGACTTGCTGGAAGCGACGCTCGCCTGAGCACTCTTCAGCGTGGCCTCGTACACCGACGCATCGATCTGATAGAGCTGTTGCCCAGCCTTGACGTCGCTGCCTTCGGTGAACAGACGCTTCTGGATGATGCCGTTGACCTGTGGCCGCACCTCGGCGATGCGGTAGGCGCGGGTACGCCCGGGCAGCTCGGTGGTTACCGCGAACGGCTCTGCCTGCAGGGTCACGATACCCACCTTGGGCTTCTGCTGGGCCGGTGGGGCGGCTTCTTCCTGACAGCCGGCCAGGAAAACAGCCATGGCGAGAATGGACATCAGGGCAGCATTGGCTGACTTGATTGGCATGGTTAGACCTCTTGAAAACCTGGCAGGCGGGAATGGGCAACAGCGCGCCGCAGACGCGGAGAGCGGAATGGACCGAAATATACTTACATCCATGACTGTCTGTAAACCTGAAAAGACTCGTCGGCCCTGCCGCAAATGTTGCAAAAGGTGCGTCATAGACCCATTCGACACAGGTTTGTCCGCTGTGCAAGAAGCGTTGATACATATCCTGGCAAACGCAGAACGCCGGCAAGATGCCGGCGTTCGGGTTCCACGGGGAGCGTTTACTTGCGCACACCTTCGACCGAGATGATCAGATCGACCGTTTGCGACGCCGGCCCGAGGTCCATCTTGATGTCGAATTCCTTCAGCGTCAGCGTGGTACTGCCTTCGAAACCGGCACGGTAGCCACCCCACGGATCATCACCTTCGCCGATGAACTTGGCAGCGATCACCACCGGTTTGGTCACGCCGTTGAGCGTCAGGTTGCCGGTGATGTCAGCAGTGCCGTCGCCGGTGGACTTCACCGAAGTCGACTCGAAGGTCGCTGCCGGGTGCTTGTCGACGTTGAGGAAGTCATCGCTGCGCAGGTGCTTGTCGCGCTCGGCGTGGTTGGTATCGACGCTGGCGGTCTTCAACGTGACGTTGACCTTGCTCGCTTCCGGCTTGTCCGCATCGAAGCTGAAGCTGCCATCGAAATCCTTGAACGTGCCCCACAGCCAGCTGTAGCCGAGGTGGCTGATCTTGAAATTGACGAAGGCGTGCTGGCCCTGCTTGTCGATGGCGTAGTCGGCAGCGAATGCCTGGCCACCGACCAGTGCGGAACCGAGGACCAGTGCGGCGAGGGTTTTCTTGAGCATCGATGGATTCTCCTATCGGGGGTGATTAACCGGCACTACGACCGAGCATGCGCTTGAGTGTCGCGTCGCGGTCGATGAAATGGTGTTTGAGCGCAGCCAGGGCGTGTACCACGGCGAAGATCACCAGCGCCCAGGCAGCGTATTCGTGAACAACCCCGGCGCTGTCGGCCTGATCGGGGATGGAAGTGATCAGCGCCGGCACCTCGAACAGGCCGAACACGCTGATCGGCCGGCCATCGGCGGTGGAGATCAGGTAACCCGAGATCATCACCAGGAACAGGCCGAGGTACAGCAGGCTGTGACCAAGCCTGGCCGCGATCCGGGTCAGCCGCCCCTGACTCGCCAGCGGCGCCGGCGCAGGGCTGACGAAACGCCAGAGCACCCGCAGCAGCATGATCAGAAACAGCGCGATGCCAATGCTCTTGTGCAGGTCTGGCGCGGTGCGATACCAGCTGCTGTAGTAGTTCAACCCAACCATCCAGAAGCCCAGGCCGAACAGACCGAATACGGCGATGGCCACCAACCAGTGCAAGGTAATGCTGGTCAGCCCATAGTTCGTTGAGGAGTTACGCCAGTGCATTGAATCTTCCTTCAAATTCAGGCCTAGAAGCCTAGCCGGTTACCTATCGGAATAGAGCGCATTTTTTCGCTTTGAAACATCGAGTAAATCGATGACTGATCGCATCAAGTCATGCCCCAGCGCTTCTGCTAGGCTTCGCGACTCATTGCGGAGGAGTAACGATGAGCCTGAACGACAGCTGGATGCAACGCGACCTTGCCGTACTCTGGCATCCCTGCACCCAGATGAAAGATCACGAGCAGCTGCCGCTGATTCCGATCCGCCGCGGCGAAGGCGTCTGGCTGGAGGATTTCGACGGCAAGCGATACCTGGACGCGGTCAGTTCCTGGTGGGTCAACGTCTTCGGCCATGCCAATCCGCGCATCAATCAGCGCATCAAGGATCAGGTCGACCAACTCGAGCACGTGATGCTGGCCGGCTTCAGTCATCAGCCGGTGGTGGAGCTGTCGGAGCGCCTGGTCGCCCTGACACCGGCCGGACTGGACCGCGTCTTCTATACCGACAACGGTTCGACCGGTATCGAAGTGGCGCTGAAGATGAGCTTTCACTACTGGCGCAACAGCGGACGTGGCCAGAAGCAGCGCTTCGTCACCCTGACCAACAGCTATCACGGGGAAACCGTTGCCGCCATGTCGGTGGGCGATGTCGCCCTCTTCACCGACACCTACAAGCCGCTGCTGCTGGACACCTTCAAGGTGCCGAGCCCGGACTGCTACCTGCGACCCGAGGGTGTGAGCTGGGAAGAGCATTCGCGGCAGATGTTCGCGCACATGGAACAGACCCTTGCCGAGCACCACCAGGACATCGCCGCGGTCATCGTCGAACCGCTGATTCAGGGCGCCGGCGGCATGCGCATGTATCACCCGATATATCTGAAGCTGCTGCGCGAGGCCTGCGACCGCTACGAAGTGCACCTCATCCACGACGAGATCGCGGTCGGCTTCGGCCGCACCGGCAGCATGTTCGCCTGCGAGCAGGCCGGCATCACGCCAGACTTCCTCTGCCTGTCCAAAGCCTTGACCGGCGGCTATCTGCCGATGGCCGCAGTGCTCACCACCGACCGGATGTACCGGGCGTTCTACGACGACTATTCGACGCTGCGCGCCTTCCTCCATTCGCACACCTACACCGGCAACCCGCTGGCCTGCGCCGCGGCACTGGCGACGCTGGATATCTTCGCCGAAGACAACGTGATCGAAGCGAACAAGGCGCTGGCCGAGCGCATGGCCAGCGCCACCGCGCACCTGGTCGAGCATCCGCACGTGGCCGAAGTCCGCCAGACCGGCATGGCACTGGCTATCGAGATGGTTCAGGACAAGGCCAGCCGCACGGCCTATCCCTGGCAGGAGCGTCGCGGCCTGAAGGTCTATCAGCACGCGATGGAGCGCGGCGCGCTGTTGCGCCCGCTCGGCAGTGTGGTGTATTTCCTGCCGCCCTATTGCATCACCGAGGAACAGATCGACTTTCTCGCGGCAGTCGCCACCGAGGGAATCGACATCGCCACCCGAGATGCCTCCGGGGGATCGGTCCCGGTCGGTCCATACCCAGGCTTCAGAGACCCGGGTTGATGTGGAGCATCGGCAGCCTGCGAGCCAGGCTGCCGATGCTTTAGACTTGCCGCTTCCAACTCGCCGCCTGCAGCTGCCTCCATGCGCCTATCCCGTTTTTTCATCGACGCCCCCCTTTCCCTTGGCCAGCACCCACTGCCTGACGCATCGGCCCACTACATCAGCAGGGTGCTGCGGCTTTCGGCCGGCAGCGCGGTTCAGCTGTTCGATGGCAGCGGCAGTGAATTTCGCGGCGAACTGCTGGAAGTCGGCAAGAAGTCCGTCACCGTCGAACTGCACGAACGCCTGACGGGGATGCCAGAGTCACCTCTACAGATCCACCTCGGGCAGGGTCTTTCCCGCGGCGAACGGATGGATTGGGCCATTCAGAAGGCCACCGAGCTAGGCGTAACGCAGATCACGCCCATCGTCAGCGAGCGTTGCGAAGTGCGCCTCAACGATGAGCGTGCCGACAAACGCCTGGCCCATTGGCGGCAGATCGCGATCAGCGCCTGCGAGCAATGCGGCCGGTCAGCGCTGCCGGTCATCCACCCGCCAATGAGCCTGCGTGACTGGTTGCCTGTCGAGGCAGACCTGAAGCTCGTGCTGCATCCAGTGGCCGCGCCGCTGACGAGCCATGCCAGACCGCAGACACTGGCTTTCCTGATCGGTCCGGAAGGAGGCTTGAGCGAGAGCGAAGTCGAACAAGCAGCCAATCAAGGGTTTCAGCCTGCTCGACTCGGCCCGCGAGTGCTGCGCACCGAGACCGCTCCGGTGGTGGCGCTGAGCGTGGCACAGCAGCTCTGGGGCGATTTCTGACGACGTACCGGGTGGCGGCCTCGATCAGATCAGGCCAGCATCGGCGAGCTTCTGCTCCAGACCGATCAGATCGGGGATTCGCGGCTGCACGTCGCCAAGGTTGACCGCATCTAGTTCGAGCGCGGCAAGCGTGACATCCGCGCGCGCGAGGCTGGCGTCGACCTTGATCGAGTGCGGGATGCCCTGCACCAGCAGCGCGATGAACTTGACGTGGTCGCGCCCACCAACCGCGTTGAGCACGGCAACCCGCGCCGAACTGCCAACCGGTTGTGCCTGGCCGCTGGACGCGGCCTCGAACGACAGCAGTGGTAGGCTCAGGTCACGCCACTGCACCTGCCCGAGAAACCATGCAGGCATGCCCTGCACCGCTTGCGGAGCGCGATAGGGAATCAGCTCGGCGACGGCCACGTTGGGCACCAGCAATACGCGATCGGCGAGCGGCATCAGCAGCCCGGTGAGGCTTTCCGCCTCCGGAGAAACGACCATTTGACTCATGAGTTATCCCGTTGAAAAGACGTGGCGGGCGTACCGACCTGGCTGACCAGATGATTGACCAAGGCTTGCGCCAGCTCGCGAGGGTCACCGCTGTAGGAGCTGTAGCCACCTTCGCGAAGATTGTCCGGCATACTTGAGCAGGCGCAGGAGTCGGCGCGCTGCGTCCAGACCCTGCCACCCTGACGCAGCACATATGCGGCCGCCGCACTGCCGTCGCTGCCCATGCCACTGAAGGCAATGACACCGCAACGCTGGCCGAACTGCTGGGCCAGATTCAGCATCATCTGGTCGATCGACGGGCTATACGGTTCAGGCCAGCAACGACCGTTCAGGCGGGTGCTGCCATCGGACTCGAACCCGAGTTCCTCTCCGATCGGCGCGATGATCACCTCTCCGCAGCGCACCGGCTGGCCAGGGCGCACCTGTTGAACCTGCCACTGACTATGTCGGCCCACGGCCTGGGACAACGCGGACTCGAAGCTGGCTTCGATATGCTGGGCATAGATGAAACCGACTGGCAGGCCG
>Ga0154485_1016_pt1 | contig 10277 bp, 8 predicted proteins | sample RifGroC2_FD_115964 | JGI IMG/M metagenome (GOLD analysis project Ga0154485, IMG submission 115964) | Pseudomonadales bacterium GWC2_63_15
CAACGCCGGCACCGTGGGCTTCAAACAATCGCGTGCGGAGTTCTCCGATGTGTATGCGGCCTCCGTGCTCGGCACCGGGAAAAACCCGCAGGGCAGCGGTGTGCTGATGTCGAACATTTCTCAGCAGTTCAATCAGGGCAACATCAACTACACGCAGAATGCGCTGGATCTGGCGATCAATGGCAACGGGTTCTTCCAGGTCAGCAACAATGGCGCAGTCAGCTATACGCGCGCGGGTTATTTCGGTACCGACCGTGAGGGCTTCCTGGTCGATAACTTCGGCTACAAGCTGCAAGGCTTCCCGGTAGATGACAACGGCAATCTGCAGAACGGCGTCGTGGGTAACTTGCAAGTGCAGACGACCAATCAGGCGCCGAAGGCTACCAGCCAGATCGACACGGCCTTCAACCTGAACTCGACGCAGAAATCGCCGGCGACATGGCAGGCCGCTTACGACGCCGAGCTTGCGAATACAGGCGGTGATACGGTCGCGGCTTTGGCTGCTGCCGGCGCTACGTTTAATCCATCCGATCCCACTACCTACAACAGCTCCACGTCGCTGAACATTTACGACTCGCAGGGTAACGCGCATGTCATGACGCAGTACTTCGTCAAGACCAGCGCCAATACCTGGGACATGAAAGTACTGGTCGATGGGCGCAATCCGGCCGAGCCAGGACAGGAGCCGCCTCAGCCCTACGTCATGGGACTGGCATTCGATTCGTCCGGTGCGTTGCAGAGCATTGATACCGGCGCGTCTCCGATGTTCAGCGTCTCCGCGGACAATAAGATCACCCTGCGCAGTGCGACCGCGGCCGAGGCTGCCGCCGGAACCGGCAACGGCTGGATTCCTGCCATATCCGACGGCGGTACGCCTGCTACATGGGCGGCCAACGGTGCGCTGGCCAATCCTGACGGCATCGTTCTCGACTTTTCCAAGTCATCGCAGTTCGCCAGTGCCTTCGCGGTGAACAGTGTCGCTCAGGACGGTTACACCACCGGCGAGCTGGCAGGGCTGGAAATCGACGACAGCGGTGTGATCTTCGCCCGTTACACCAATGGGCAGTCCAAGGTGCAGGGGCAAATCATCCTGGCGAACTTCGCCAATGTCCAAGGCCTTACCCCGGTGGGCAAGTCGCAGTGGGTGCAATCGTTCGAGTCAGGTGAGCCCGTGGTCGGTACGCCTGGCTCCGGTACGCTCGGTGCACTGCAGGCCGGTGCGCTGGAGGACTCCAACGTCGAACTGTCAGACCAACTGGTCAATCTGATCGTCGCCCAGCGCAACTATCAGGCGAACGCCAAGACCATCGAAACCGAAAGCGCTATCACGCAGACCATCATCAATCTGCGGTGATAGCCCGCGGCAAAGAACGGTTGCCGCTGACGGCATTATTCCGCCGCTCCTTTCGAAGAAGGCCCGTAAGGGCCTTCTTTGTTTCTGTAAAACCTATATAAATCAGCTTCTTAAGTGGCTCTTTCGGTGATGGCACGCGCCTTGCATTTTTCATCTGCAACAGAATCGCAAGTGTCAAACTCGCGTCTCGGAGATGTCGATGGACAAGATGCTCTACGTGGCCATGACCGGTGCCAGCCAGAATGCGCGGGCCCAGCAGGCCCATGCCAACAATCTGGCGAATATTTCCACCACCGGCTTTCGCCGGGATTTCGAGCAAGCCCGTTCGATGCAGGTCTTTGGCGACAGTCATCCTGCGCGGGTGTATGCGATGTCCGAGCGTCCGGGCACCGACTTCACGCCGGGCACCTTGCAGGAAACCGGCCGTGATCTTGATGTCGCCGTCGAAGGCGAGGGCTGGATTGCGGTGCAGGCGCCAGATGGCAGTGAGGCCTACGTCCGCACCGGCAGCCTGAATATTGACGTGCTTGGCATGTTGCGTACCGCGGACGGTATGCCGGTGCTGGGCAATGGCGGGCCGATCGCGATTCCGCCGGAAGAGAAGGTGGACGTCGGCAATGACGGCACCATCAGTATTCGCGCGCTGGGCGAGGACCCGAACGTTGTGGTCACCGTGGATCGCATCAAGCTGGTCAACCCTGATCCGCAGCAGCTGGAAAAGGGCACTGATGGCCTGATTCGGCTGAAGGATGGCCAGCCTATCGAGCCTGACGCGAACGTACGGGTCGTCTCGGGTTTTCTCGAGGCGAGCAATGTGAATGCGGTATCCGAAATGACTTCCATCCTGGCGCTGTCTCGCCAGTTCGAACTGCACGTAAAGATGATGCGCACCGCCGAAGATGACGCGGCTGCCATGGCGCGCGTACTGCAACTCAGCTAATAGCGTGGCGCCGGCGGCGCACGAGGAGAAAGCTCATGCTTCCAGCACTTTGGGTCAGCAAGACCGGACTGTCCGCTCAGGACATGAACCTGACGACCATTTCCAACAACCTGGCCAACGTTTCTACCACCGGCTTCAAGCGTGACCGTGCCGAGTTTCAGGACCTGCTCTATCAGATTCGCCGTCAGCCTGGCGGTCAGTCCAGCCAGGACAGCGAACTGCCCTCCGGCCTTCAGCTGGGTACCGGTGTGCGGGTGACCGGCACGCAGAAGATCTTCACCGCCGGTAGCCTGCAGACCACCGAGCAGCCGCTGGACATGGCGGTCAACGGTCGCGGTTTCTTCCAGGTACTGCTGCCCGATGGCACGGTTTCCTACACCCGTGACGGCAGCTTCCATCTGAGCTCCGATGGCCAATTGGTGACCTCCAACGGCTATGCGCTGGAGCCGGCCATCGTGGTACCGCCGGAGACCCAGACCTTCACCGTGGGCGAGGACGGCACTGTCTCGGTGACCACCGTGGGCAATCCGCAGCCGCAGATCATCGGCAACCTGCAGACGGCCGACTTCATCAATCCGGCAGGTCTGCAGGCTATGGGCAGCAACCTGTTCCTGGAGACCGCTGCAAGCGGCGCGCCTCAGGTCAGCACGCCAGGCCTGAATGGTCTGGGTACGGTGCTGCAGAACACCCTGGAAAATTCCAACGTCAGCGTCGTCGAGGAACTGGTGAACATGATCACCACCCAACGCGCCTACGAGATGAATTCCAAGGTCATATCCACCGCCGACCAGATGCTGTCATTCGTTACGCAGCAGCTCTGATCGCACGTTCGCCGTTGTATACGGGCACGCACGCCTTGTGCTGCTCGCAGTAGTTTCGATGGCCTGTCATGGCTTGAGGTGTTTATGAGCCGTTTGCTGATCGTTGTGTCGATGTCGTCCGCCCTGGCGCTGGTCGGATGTGTTGCTCCTGCGCCGAAACCGAATGACCCGTACTATGCACCGGTGCTGCCTCGCACGCCGCTGCCAGCGGCGCAGAACAACGGCGCGATCTATCAGGCAGGCTTCGAGACCAATCTCTACGATGACCGCAAGGCCCATCGGGTCGGCGACATCATCACCATCACGCTCAATGAGCGTACTCAGGCCAGCAAGAACGCCTCGTCGCAGCTTTCGAAGGACAGCAGCGCCAACATCGGGCTTGGCTCGCTGTTCGGCGGAGCCGTCTCGATGGCCAATCCGTTGACCGGCAACTCGATGAGTCTGGGCGCCGAGTACGACGCGTCACGAGATACTTCCGGTTCCGGACAGGCCGGACAGAGCAACAGCCTGTCCGGTTCGATCACCGTGACCGTCTCCGAAGTGCTGCCCAACGGCATCCTCGCCGTGCGTGGCGAGAAGTGGATGACGCTCAATACCGGCGACGAACTGGTGCGCATTGCGGGCCTGGTTCGCGCAGACGATATCTCTACCGACAACACGGTCCCGTCTACCCGTATTGCCGATGCACGCATTACCTATTCGGGCACCGGCGCCTTTGCCGATGCGAGCCAGCCTGGCTGGCTAGACCGATTCTTCATGAGCCCGATGTGGCCCTTCTGACCGGAGCTGATGTCATGTGGAAAAAACTGCTTCTGCTCGCGGGTTTGCTCACGCTCTGTGCTGGCGCACAGGCCGAGCGTCTGAAGGATGTCGCGACCATCCATGGTGTTCGTAGTAACCAGCTGATCGGCTACGGCCTGGTTGTCGGCTTGAACGGTAGCGGTGACCAGACCACCCAGACGCCGTTCACCGTGCAGACCTTCAACAACATGCTGGCCCAGTTCGGCATCAAGGTGCCGGCCGGTGGCAACATTCAGCTGAAGAACGTCGCGGCGGTGTCGATTCATGCCGAACTGCCACCGTTCGCCAAGCCGGGACAGACCATCGACATCACCGTCTCGTCTATCGGTAACGCCAAGAGCCTGCGTGGCGGCAGCCTGTTGATGGCGCCGCTGAAGGGTATCGACGGCAACGTCTACGCCATCGCCCAGGGCAACCTGGTGGTAGGAGGCTTCGATGCCGGTGGCGCCGATGGCTCGCGGATCACCGTCAATTCGCCGTCGGCTGGCCGGATCCCGGGTGGCGCGACGGTCGAACGGCCGGTGCCGAGCGGCTTCAATCAGGGCAATACACTGACGCTGAATCTCAACCGTCCGGACTTCACCACGGCCAAGAACATCGTCGATCAGATCAACGACCTGCTAGGCCCGGGTGTAGCGCAGGCGCTCGACGGTGGCTCGATCAGCGTGACCGCGCCGCTGGATCCGAGTCAGCGCGTGGACTACCTGTCGATTCTGGAAAATCTCGAAGTAGAGGTTGGCCAGGCCGTGGCCAAGGTCATCATCAATTCGCGTACCGGGACGATCGTGATCGGCCAGAACGTGCGGGTGCAACCTGCCGCCGTTACCCACGGCAGTCTGACCGTCACCATCAGCGAAGATCCACAGGTGAGCCAGCCGGAGCCCTTCTCGGATGGTCAGACCGTCGTCGTGCCCAACAGCAAGGTAAAAGCCGATCAGGAAGCCAAGCCGATGTTCAAGTTCGGCCCGGGTACCACACTAGACGAGATCGTCCGGGCGGTGAATCAGGTGGGCGCTGCGCCCAGCGACCTGATGGCCATTCTTGAAGCACTGAAGCAGGCTGGCGCTCTGCAAGCCGACCTGATCGTGATCTAAGGGCAGGGATATGGAAAATCGTCTCGGAAGCGGAGCGCGCGGCCTCGACAGCGGCAGCTACAACGACCTCAATCGCCTCAGCCAGCTCAAGGTTGGCAAGGATCGGGACGGTGAGGAGAACGTGCGCAAGGTTGCGCAGGAGTTCGAGTCGTTGTTTCTCAACGAAATGCTCAAGTCGATGCGTTCGGCAACCGAAGTACTGGCCAAGGACAACCCGCTGAACAGTCAGGCCAGCAAGCAATACCAGGATATGTATGACCAGCAGCTGTCTGTCAGTCTTTCGAAGGAAGGCGGTGGCATCGGGCTGGCGGACGTACTGGTGCGCCAGCTGAGCAAGCAGACCGAAACCGCGACACGCAACAATCCGTTTGCCCAGGTTGCGCAGACCGAAGGGGCCGCATGGCCGAGCAAGCCGGCCGCTGCCGTCGAGTCCGCACGAGATGATTCCCGGTTGCTGAATCAGCGTCGTCTTGCGTTACCAGGCCGGGCGATCGAGCGGCAAGTGGCGGATGTATCGGCGACTGCGCAGAAACCTGCCGCAGAAGGTGCGCAGCCTCTGGTCGACCTCGATTGGAAACCCGCCACGGCGTTCGTGCCCCCCAAGGACAAGCCGTTGGTCGTCAACGGTGTCGAGAAAAGTGCGCCCAACGCGCCGAGCAAGACGCGGTTCAATTCGTCCGAGGAGTTCATCGCCACCATGCTGCCCATGGCAGAGAAGGCGGCCGAACGCCTGGGCATCGAGCCGCGTTTCCTGGTCGCACAAGCTGCGCTGGAGACCGGCTGGGGTAAATCCATGATCCGTCAGAAGGACGGCAGCAACAGCCACAACCTGTTCGGCATCAAGGCGACCGGGTGGAAAGGGGAGTCGGCTACCGTGATGACCACCGAGTACGTCAACGGTACGGCAACCCGCGAGAGAGCGGGCTTCCGCGCCTACGATTCGTTCGAGCAGAGCTTCGACGACTTCGTCAGCCTGCTGGAAAAAAACGACCGTTATCGGACCGCCATTCAGGTGGCGAGCAATACCGGCGATTCGGAACGCTTCGTCAAGGAGCTGCAGAAAGCCGGCTACGCCACCGACCCACAATACGCGCGCAAGATCAGCCAGATCGCCCGCAAGATGCAGACTTACCAGACCGTTGCCGACGCGAATTCGGTGCCCGCCATGCGGACCAGAGGCTAAATCATGGCTGACCTATTGAGCATTGGCCTTTCCGGCCTGTCTGCCAGCAAAACCCAACTTTCCATCACCGGACACAACATCACGAACGTCAACACGCCTGGCTATAGCCGCCAGGATGCGAGCCAGGCGACACGCTCGCCGCAGTTCAGCGGTGCCGGTTACATTGGATCGGGTACCTCGCTGGTAGACGTGCGTCGCTCCTACAGCGAATTTCTCACCAGCCAGCTGCGTAGCAGTACATCGCTGAACAGTGATGTCGAGGCTTACAAAAGCCAGATCGATCAGCTCGATTCATTGCTGGCTGGCACCACCACCGGTATCACGCCTTCGCTGCAAAAGTTCTTCTCGGCCTTGCAGACAGCTGCCGAGGACCCGGCGAATATCCCGGCGCGTCAGCTGGTGCTGGCGGAGGCTGAGGGATTGGCGCGGCGTTTCAATACCGTATACGACCGACTTTCCGAGCAGAACAGTTTCACCAACAAGCAGATGTCCGCTGTCACCGATCAGGTGAATCGTCTGGCAGGCAGCATCGGTAGCCTCAACGAGGCTATTGCCATCGCCGCGGCCAACGGCAAGCAGCCGAACGATCTGCTCGACGCCCGTGACGAGGCTGTTCGGCAGTTATCGGGCTACATCGGCGTGACGGTTGTTCCTCAGGATGACAGTAGCTTCAACGTATTCATCGGCAGCGGCCAGCCGCTGGTCGTGGGCAGTACGGTAGCCAAGCTGGAGGTCGTGCCAGGGCAGGGCGACCCGAACCGTCATGAAGTGCAGTTCATCAGTGGTGGCTCGCGGCAGGGCATCACCTCGCAGATTACCGGCGGCGAACTCGGCGGGCTGATTCGCTATCGCGAGGAAGTGCTGGATTCGACCATGAACTCCCTGGGGCGCCTTTCGCTGGCCGTCAGTGATCAGGTCAATACTCAGCTGCGGCAGGGGCTGGATCTGAAAGGTGGCGTGGGGGAGGCACTGTTTGGCAATTACAACGAGCCCGCGTTGGCCAAGTTGCGCGTCAATGCATTTGCCGGGAACAGCAACGCGCAGCCAGTGCTGAACATCACAGACACCAGCGTGCTCACCACCAGCGATTATCTGATGGAGTATGACGCGAGCGGCCCCAAAGTCAGACGGCTGAGCGACAACCAGCTGATGACCGTAACGGAGAGCCCGGCCGGCACGCTGTCGATAGCAGACAAGAATGGTGTCGACCAGGGCTTCCAGGTTGTTCTCGGTAATCCCGCCCCCGCTGTAGGCGACAAGTTCAGCCTGCAGCCTACGCGACGTGGTGCGGCTGACATCAAGGCGACGCTGGATCAGGCCGATCAACTGGCCTTTGCCGCCCCGGTACGCGCGGAAAGCAATTTGCAGAACGCTGGTACCGGTGCGATTGGCCAGCCCGACATGACGTCCGGGCCTTCGCCGATCAGTATTTCGGCACTGCAGGGGTTGTTCGGCAGCAATGGAGCGACGCTTACTTTCACCGAGCCGGACACCGTAACGATTACGGGTGGCACCGCGCAATTTCGGAGTGTGGACGACAGCACTACGCCGCCGACGGTCAGTTACTCGGCGACCGCGACCATCCAGCCAGGACAAAGCAATTCGCTGGTGGTGGGCGATGCCAATTACCAGTTCGAGTTTTCTCTGAGCGGTACGCCGAAGGATAACGACAGGTTTGCGATGGCGTTCAACCAGAGCGGCGTCTCGGATAACCGCAATGCGCTGAAGCTGGTCGATCTACAAACGAAGCAGACAGTAGGCGTGGATGCGGCTGTGAATGGCTCCGGCTTCAGTTTTACCGATGGCTACGGAGAACTGGTCGAGCGCGTCGGTACGCTGACGGCACAGGCACGGATGGATAGCGAAGCAACGGGCTCGATTCTCAAGCAGGCTACGGACAACCGCGATTCACTCTCGGCTGTGAACCTGGACGAGGAAGCCGCCAACCTGATCAAGTTCGAGCAGTACTACAACGCTTCGGCCCAGATCATTCAAGTTGCCCGCTCCTTGTTCGATACATTGATCAGCTCCTTCAGGTAATAGGTCGCCTTATGCGCATTTCCACCCTGCAAGCATTCAATAACGGCGTTGCCGGACTGCAGCGCAACTACGCCAATGCGACCCGCACTCAGGAGCAGATCAGCACCGGCAATCGCATCCTCACGCCAGCCGACGACCCGGTTGCGTCGGTGCGTCTATTGCAGTTGGAACAGCAACAAAACGTCTTGAGCCAGTACAACTCCAACCTGACTGCGGCGAAGAACAGCCTTACTCAGGAGGAGGTGACGCTCAATTCGGTCAATACCGTACTGCTACGAGTGCGCGAGCTTGCTGGGCAGGCGGGAAACGGCGCGCTGAGTGCAGAAGATCGCAAGTCGATTGCAGCGGAATTGACTGAGCGTGAAGACGAGCTGTTGTCATTAATGAACACCCGTAACGCCCGCGGCGAGTACCTGTTCTCCGGCTTTCAGGGTAAGACACAACCGTTCGTACGCGACGGGAGTGGTAGCTACAGCTACGAGGGCGATGAGGGCCAGCGCAAGCTGCAGATCGCCAGTTCACTCAATATTGCTATCAGCGACAACGGTAAAGCCGTGTTTGAGAATGTCGTCAATGCTGGTAGATACGAGAGCGCGATCGATCTGTCTTCTGCGCTACCTGGCTCAACGTTGAGTATTTCCGCTCCCCTGGTTCAGGACGAGGTGGCCGTGGCCGCGACCCCGGCTTTCCCAGCTGCCGGGGTCGGTATTCACTTCACGTCGGCGACCGAATACGTGGTCTATGACCTAGCCAACCCCCCAGCGGATTTTTCCGATCCTTACGCCGATCCTGATCAGGTGCTGTACTCCGGCGTAGTAGATGGGGATAAGAAAACCGCCGATGAACTCGTCTTTCGTGGAGTGATGGTCAAGTTCGACGGTGTGCCTACCGGTGGCGAGTCCATAGAGGTCACGTTGGATGCAGGTGCTCAGAAGCAAGGCATATTGGGCACCATCGCAAGCCTGCGAAAAGCGCTGGAAGCCCCCTCTTCGAGCAGCACGGATATTCGTGACGCCGTAGCGGTAAGTCTGACCAACCTGGACCACGGCATGATCAGCGTCGACGCCGCTCGCGGCAACATCGGCGCGCGTCTGAACGTGATCGAAACAACGCAGACCGACAACGAGGACGTGGCTCTGGTTAACAAGTCGGTCCAGGCCGAGCTGCGTGAGCTGGACTACGCAGAGGCGCTGTCCCGGCTGTCGTTCCAGACCGTCATCCTTGAGGCTACGCAGCAGAGCTATGTAAAGATCAGCGGCCTGAATCTGTTCAACGCCATGCGCTGAGCTTGACGAGGTTCGCAAATATGCAGCCTCGTTTTTGACATCAGCTGGCAGGCGACTAGATTGGCTGACGCGGAGCAGGAAGTCCCGCGAACGAATACTTTGGTTTTCATAAGGACGTGATTATGCGTAAAGCTATTCTTGCCGCTGCGGCATTCGCCGTACTCTCCGGCTTTTCTTTCGGTGGCTATGCCGCCACTCAGGCACAACCTGCCCCGACAGCTGTGGCTGTCGCTCCGGCCCCAGTGAACCTCAATGCTGCCGATGCTGAGACGCTTTCCCGTGAGCTGAGAGGCATCGGTGAAACCAAGGCAAAAGCAATCATCGCTTATCGGGAAGAGCATGGTCCGTTCAGCTCGGTAGATGAGCTGCTCGAGGTAAAAGGCATCGGCTCGGCGACCCTCGACAAGATTCGTGGGCAGCTCAGCATTCAGTAAGGTTTTGGGAGGTCGATCGCAATGATCGACCTCTTTTTTGATTCTCACGTGGGATGTTCTTCCCTCAATTCCTAGCACCCGGAAGTTCGAACGCCCTGTGTCGTCGTCAGTCAAAGTGCTTGTAAAGGCATTGACAATCCGTGGTTATGCACATTCGGAATAGAATGCGGCGTGTCCTACAGGCATGTTTCAATACAATTTCAGCATGATCGTAACCTATTGATTCTTAAGGGCTTAAGCGGCTGGATAAAAAAACACCGATCTGTTGGGCGGCCCCGTAAACAGGGCCTTAGCGGCAACCATCCATAAACTGTTCACAAGGTT
>Ga0154485_1144_pt2 | contig 10230 bp, 11 predicted proteins | sample RifGroC2_FD_115964 | JGI IMG/M metagenome (GOLD analysis project Ga0154485, IMG submission 115964) | Pseudomonadales bacterium GWC2_63_15
GCCGAATCTGACTGCGCGGCGGCAATACCCAGCGAATCGGCTTGGCCGGTGCCCCGACGGCATTGACGACGTTTTCCAGCTTCAGCTCGATATCGACCGGCGCGAACAGGTCGTTACGCACCAGCAGCGTCTCGCCCGCCGCGTGCTTGCGGGTTTCCAGTTTGACCTGAGTGTCGAGCTTTTCCACCATGCGGTCACTGAAGACGAAAACCTGCGCGCCAGGCGCAGCCTGGTCGCTGTAGGTCACGACCCCATTGGCGTCGGTGTATTTGTAGATGGTCAGGGCCAGCGCCGGCGTAGCCAGCAGCGGCAGCCCGAGCAACAGAAGAATGCGCCCCAGCATAACGGCAGTTTCTAGTGGTTATAGTGTTGGAGCGGGAAGACTAGCAGTGCCGAAGAACCTGTGCGAGCCACCGACCGTCGGGGTGTGATGCTCGTCAGTTTGTCTGCGTGGCCAGGCGCCGAACGGCCACCTGGCCGGGTCGAATCAGGCGCCTGGAACGAAGTGCCGCTGCGCGGTACCACGGGCGATCAGGCGCGACAGGTAGTCCATCTTCTGCGGATCGCGATCAACGAAGCGGAACGACAGCTGCAGCCACTCGCTGTCGGGCTTGGGTTCGAACGCGGCGACGGCATGCAGGTAGCCATTGAGACGGGCGACCTCACCGCCCTCGCCCTGCTCGAGATCGAGCACGGCGCTTTCCAGCACCTGCGGCAACTGCTCGCCGCGTTTGACCACCAGCAGCGCTTCCTTGAGGCTCAGTGCCTTGATCACGCACGCGACACTGCCGTTGGCCAGGCGCAACTGGCCCTGCCCGCGACCGGACGCGGCACCGGCTGGTGCGCTGGCAGGCGCTGCACTGGGCTGAATCAGCGGCGAGGCCTTGGCTTCGGCGGCCGGAGCGGCGGGTCGTACCACCTCGGCCTTGCCGCCCGTCAGCGCGGCCAGCGAGTCGTTGGCCATGCCGGTCGCCAGGCTTCGCGTCGGCGCACTGGCGGCCAGGGCATCCAGCTTGCCGGCGCGGCCGAGAGCCTTGCGTACCTTGCTGGTGAGCTGTTCGTTGGAAAAAGGCTTGCCGATGAAATCCGAAACGCCGGCCTGAATGGCCTGCACCACGTTCTCCTTGTCGCCACGACTGGTGACCATGATGAACGGCGTGGTCTTCAGCGAATCCTGCGAGCGGCACCAGGTCAGCAGCTCCAGCCCCGACATCTCCGGCATTTCCCAATCGCAGAGAATCAGGTCGAAGCGCTCGCGGCTGAGCATCTGCTGGGCCTTGCGCCCGTTGACCGCATCCTCGATGCGAATGCCGGGAAAGTGACTACGGAGCGCCTTCTTCACCAGATCCCGAATAAAGGGCGCGTCATCCACTACCAGCACACTGACCTTGCTCATCCTTAACTCCTGCTCGAATGCCGGCAAGCATAGCCGCAGGATCGGATCGACAAAAGCACGAGTGACCATTGCCCATGAAGTTGTTGCGCCCGATCAACCCAGCGACACGGGTCACGGACGGGACATGCTCCCACTGCCACGGCATACTTGCGCCTTTCGCCAGCTTCGCGAGGCCGCCCATGCTTCAGCAAAATCGGGTTCAGCACATTCTTGTCGCCCACGATCTCAGCCCGGACGCCGATCTCGCGCTGCAGCGTGCCGCCGACCTGGCGCGCCAGACCGGCGCTCGCATCAGCCTGCTTTACGTCCTCGACGAACGCGACGCCGAGAGCGACGAACAGCAGGCACGCGTACTCCTTGAGCAACGCCTGCAAGAGAACGGTCTGGGGCAGCTGCAACCCTGGATCCGCCGCGGGCAGCCGGTGGAGGAGATCCTCACCCAGGCCGAGGGGCTGGAGGCCGATCTGCTGGTGCTGGGCCGCCATCACAAAGGGTCGAGCCAGGGTTTCGCCGGCACCACGCTGGAGCGCATCATGCTGGAAAGCCGGGCGCCGCTGTTGCTGGCCATAACCCCGGCGGACGCCCCGTATCATCGCGCCGTGGCTGCGCTGGATTTCTCCCGCTGCGCCACGCGCGCCATGCACTGCGCCTGGGAGTTGCTGGGCGAAGGTGCCGAACTGCACGCTCTGCACATCGACGAGATGGCCGAAGTACACGGCCCCGATTACGAAGGTCTGTCGCTGCAGCAGGAGCTGTTCGACCAGCTGATCGAAGATATCCAGCCGCAGCTGCCGGATACCGGCGCGCTGCTGAGCTACAGCCTGCATCAGGGCGAGCGCAACAATTGCATGGACGCGGCATTGCGCGACCTGCAACCGCAGCTGCTGGCCCTTGGCAGTCACAGCCGCGGTGAACTGAGCAGCGCTCTGCTCGGCAGCCTCGCCCGGCAGTTTATCGACAACCCGCCCTGCGACATCCTGATCGCGCGCTGAAGCGCGTCTCTGCCCGCCTGCGCCCGACGGCGCAGGTGCATGCAAGCACAGCATCACTGATCGGCACGCCGCCATCAGGTTGCGTCCTTGCAAACCCCTGCTACGTTTAGAGCCAGAACAACAATAAGAAGAAGACGCCCATGAGCCTCGCTTCGACTCGTTTCTGGTCCCGCTTTCCAGCTCCCATCTCTGCGACTTTCCACGACGACGTGATGCCCCGCGCACGAGTGCGTTCGCCGTGCGTGCATCAATGCCTGGCCGCTGCATTCAGCCCGCCGGCGATCCACGGCATTGCGCGCCTGACCGCCTGCCCAGATTTCCCCTAACCCGCCCATACGGACCGCTTCGCATGGGGCGAGCCCGTATGCCGAGCAAACCGTGCAAGGAGATACGCATGAAGCTTTCAGCAATCGCAGCGGCAACCCTGACGGCAGTGGCCGCCGTACCCGCCTCGGCCGAGATTTCCGACGGCAAGGTGAAGATCGGCATCCTCAACGACCAGTCCGGCGTGTATGCCGATTTCGGCGGCAAGTGGTCGTTCGAGGCAGCGAAGATGGCTGCCGAGGACTTCGGCGGCAAGGTACTCGATGCCCCCATCGAGATCGTGACCGCCGATCACCAGAACAAGCCGGACATTGCCTCCAACATCTCGCGGCAGTGGTACGACCGCGAGCAGGTCGACTCGATCATGGAGCTGACCACGTCCTCGGTGGCGCTGGCGGTACAGGGCATTTCCAAGAGCAAGAAGAAGATTAACCTGGTGACCGGCGCCGCCACCACGGAGCTGACCGGCAAGCAGTGCTCACCCTATGGATTCCACTGGGCCTATGACACCCATGCGCTGGCGGTCGGCACTGGCGGCGCACTGGTTTCCCAGGGTGGCGACAGCTGGTATTTCCTCACCGCCGACTACGCCTTCGGCTACTCGCTGGAAGAGCAGACCGGCAAGTTCGTCAAATCCAAGGGCGGCGAAATCAAGGGCGCGGTACGCCATCCGCTGGCGAGCACCGATTACTCGTCGTTCCTGCTGCAGGCGCAATCCTCCGGTGCCAAGGTCATCGGCCTGGCCAACGCCGGCCTGGACACAGCCAACAGCATCAAGCAGGCCGCCGAGTTCGGCATCGTCGCCGGCGGACAGCGCCTCGCCGCGCTGCTCTTCACCCTCGCCGAAGTGCACGGCCTGGGCCTCGACGCCGCCCAGGGCCTGACCCTGACCGAAAGTTTCTACTGGGACCGCGACGACAAATCCCGCGAGTTCGGCGAACGCTTCTTCAAGCGCACCGGGCGCATGCCGAACATGGTCCACGCCGGCACCTACTCCGGCGTCATGCAGTACCTCAAGGCGATCGAGAAGGCCGGCACCGACGCCACCGAGCCGGTCGCCAAGGCGATGCACGAGATGCCGGTGGACGATGTCTTCGCGCGCAACGCCAAGGTCGGTGCCAACGGCCGGCTGATCAGCGACGTCTACCTGATGGAGGTGAAGAAGCCCGAAGAGAGCAAGCGCGAGTGGGACTACTACAAGGTGCTGGCGACCGTGCCGGGCAACGAGGCCTACATCGATCCGGCCGAGAGTGGCTGTGATCTGGTCGGGCAGTGAGCATGGCGGAAGTGCAAGGTCTGGACGCCGACGGTTCGGCCGCCGGCACAGCCACGGGCTCGCCGGTGATGCTCTCTGCCCGCGGCCTGCGCAAGGAGTTCGGCGGCTTCGTCGCGGTGAACGATGTCGATCTGGACGTGCGCCATGCACGGGTGCACGCCCTGATCGGTCCCAACGGCGCTGGCAAGACCACGGTGTTCAACCTGCTGACCAAGTTCCTGCAGCCCACCAGCGGAACCATTCGCCTGCTCGACCATGACATCACCCGCACCGACCCGGCCAAGGTGGCACGCATGGGGCTGGTGCGCTCGTTCCAGATCTCGGCGGTATTCCCGCACCTCTCCGTGCTGGACAACGTGCGCGTCGCGCTGCAGCGGCCGGGCGGGCTGGCCACCCAGTTCTGGCTGCCGATGCGCTCGCTCAACCGCCTCAACGAGCGCGCCATGCAGCTGATCGAGTCGGTCGGCCTGGCCGACAAGCGCAACGAGCTGGCGGCTGATCTCTCCTACGGTCGCAAACGCGTACTGGAGATCGCCACCACCCTGGCGCTGGAGCCCAAGGTATTGCTGCTGGACGAGCCCATGGCCGGCATGGGCCACGAAGACGTGCATGTGGTGGCAGAGATCATCCGCGAGGTCGCCACCCAGCGCGCGGTGCTGATGGTCGAGCACAACCTCAAGGTGGTCGCTGACCTCTGCCATCAGGTGACCGTGTTGCAGCGCGGCGAAATCCTTACCTCCGGCGACTACCGCACGGTCAGCCAGGACGAGCGCGTGCGCGTGGCCTACATGGGGACCGACGATGACTGAACCCTTGCTCAGCGTGCGCGACCTCAACGCCTGGTATGGCGAAAGCCATGCCCTGCACGGCATCGACCTCGACGTGCACCAGGGCGAGACGGTGACCCTGCTCGGCCGCAACGGCGTCGGCAAGACCACCGCGCTACGCTCGATCGTCGGCATCATCCGCAAGCGCAGCGGCAGCATCCGCTTCGACGGCAAGGACATGCTGCGCGTACCGCTGCACCGCACCGCCCGCCACGGCATCGGTTATGTACCGGAAGAACGCGGCATCTTTTCCACACTGACGGTGGAAGAGAACCTCACCCTGCCGCCGGTGATCGCCAAGGGCGGCATGACCCTGGCGGAGATCTACCAGCTGTTCCCCAACCTCGAAGAGCGCCGCAAGAGCCCCGGCACCAAGCTTTCCGGTGGCGAACAGCAGATGCTGGCCATGGCGCGCATCCTGCGCACCGGCGCCAAGCTGCTGCTGCTCGACGAACCCACCGAAGGCCTGGCGCCGGTGATCATCCAGCGCATCGGCGAGGTGCTGCAGACACTTAAGCAGCGCGGCATGACCATCCTGCTGGTGGAACAGAACTTCCGCTTCGCCAGCAAGGTGGCCGACCGCTTCTATGTAGTCGATCACGGCAAGGTCATCGATTCGTTCGACGTCGCCGATCTGCCCGGCCGCATGACCATGCTCAACGAAGCCCTGGGGGTCTGATGACGACGATTTTCGATGTGCCGATCCAGGCGTTCCTCGGCCAGCTCTTGATCGGCCTGATCAACGGCTCGTTCTACGCCATGCTCAGCCTGGGCCTGGCGATCATCTTCGGCATGCTGAAGATCATCAACTTCGCCCACGGCGCGCAATACATGATCGGCGCCTTCGCCGGCTATCTGCTGCTGGCGACCCTCGGCATCGGCTACTGGCCGGCGCTGATCCTCGCGCCGATCATCGTCGGCCTGTGCAGCGCGGTGATCGAGCGCCTCGCGCTATCGCGGCTATACAACCTCGACCACCTCTACAGCCTGCTCTTCACCTTCGGCCTGGCGCTCGCCCTGGAAGGCGCGTTTCGCTACTTCTATGGCTCCTCCGGGCAGCCCTACGCCGTGCCGAAAGAACTGGCCGGTGGCTACAACCTGGGCTTCATGTTCCTCCCCAAGTACCGCGCCTGGGTCGTGCTGGCCTCCCTGGTGATCTGCATCGCCAGCTGGCTGCTGATTGAGAAGACCAAGCTCGGCGCCTACCTGCGTGCCGCCACGGAAAACCCGACGCTGGTGCGCACCTTCGGCATCAACGTGCCGCTGCTGCTGACCTTCACCTACGGCATGGGCGCAGCGCTGGCCGGCCTGGCCGGCATGCTCGCCGCGCCGATCTACCAGGTCAGCCCGCTGATGGGCTCGAATCTGATCATCGTGGTGTTCGCCGTGGTGGTGGTCGGCGGCATGGGCTCGATTCTCGGTGCGATCATTACCGGCTACATGCTGGGCATTCTCGAGGGGCTGACCAAGGTGTTCTATCCGGAGGCTTCCAACATCGTGATCTTCGTGATCATGGCGATCATGCTGCTGGTGCGCCCGGCCGGCCTGATGGGGAGGGACGCCTGATGAACAGCCAGGTGAATGTCACGCCGACCACCAAACGCCCGCTGCTGCGCCTGGAGACCGTGCTGATCCTGATCGGCGTGGCCGCGCTGGCACTGGCACCGTTCTACTTCTACCCGATCTTCCTGATGAAGGTGCTGTGCTTCGCCCTCTTCGCCTGCGCCTTCAACCTGCTGCTCGGCTATACCGGCATCCTCTCCTTCGGCCACGCGGCATTCTTCGGCGGCGCGGCGTATTTCACCGCCCACGCGGTGAAGGAATGGGGGCTGCCACCGGAGTTGGGCATTCTCGTCGGCGTTGCCGGCGCGGCGTTTCTCGGGCTGATCATCGGCTTTCTGGCGATCCGCCGGCAGGGCATCTACTCGACGATGATCACCCTGGCGCTGTCGCAGATGTTCTTTTTCTTCTGCCTGCAAGCTCCGTTCACCCATGGTGAGGACGGCATTCAGAACGTTCCACGTGGGCACCTGCTCGGCTTCATCGATCTGCAGGAGCCGCTGTACATGTACTTCTTCGTGCTGTCGGTGTTCCTCGCCGGGATGCTGCTGATCTGGCGCGTGATCAACTCGCCGTACGGCATGATCCTGCGCTCGATCCGCGAGAACGAGAACCGTGCCATTTCCCTGGGCTATTCGGTGTCGCGCTACAAGCTCGGCGCCTTCGTCATGTCCGCCGCCTTGGCCGGCCTGGCTGGCGGACTGAAGGCGCTGGTGTTCCAGTTCGCCACGCTGACCGACGTCAGCTGGCAGATGTCCGGCGAGGTGGTGCTGATGACCCTGCTTGGCGGCATCGGTACGTTGGTCGGTCCGATCTTCGGCGCCGCGCTGGTGACCAGCCTGGGCAACTACTTCGCCACCTCGGAGCTACCGGTGACGCTAGTCACCGGCATCATCTTCATGGTCTGCGTACTGGTATTCCGCCGCGGGATGATCGGCGAACTCTATGCCTCGCGGCTGGGCAAGAAGCTGGAGCGGCGTGCCGAGGACTGAAGCCGAACCGGCTCAGCCGTTCGCTTCGAGCAGGTCGTGCAGCTCGACGAACTGCTGGCTCAGCTTGTGCCGCGGGTCCAGGTAAACCAGCGGCGTGCAGGCCTGGTGCGACTCGCGCATCTTCACCGAACTCATCAGGTAGACCGGTAGCACCGGAAGACCCTCGCTCAGCAGTTCATCGATCATTTGCTGCGGCAGCGCGGCACGCGGCTGGAACTGATTGACCACGATGCCCTCGACCTCGAGCGTCTCGTTGTGGTCTTCCTTCATTTCCTCGATCTCGTCGAGCAGGCTGTACAGCGCCTGGCGGGAAAAGCTGTCGCAGTCGAAGGGAATCAGGCAGCGATCAGCTGCGATAAGCGCAGAGACCGTATAAAAATTCAGCGCCGGCGGGGTATCGAGGTAAATCCGGTCATAGTCCTCGGCAAGACCATCGAGCAGTTTTCGCAGCTTGTTGATCTTGTGCTTGGCCTCCAGCTTGGGCTGCAGGTCGGCCAGCTCTGCCGTCGCGCTGATCAAATGCAGATTATCGAAGGCCGTTTCTAGAATGGGCGGGCGCGCCTTCTTGCCAGCGGTACCGCCGGCGAGAATCTGCTTGAAGAAATCGGCGATGCCGGTGGGAATGTCATCGCCGGTCAGCCCGGTCAGGTAATGCGTGGAGTTGGCCTGGGCGTCCAGATCCACCAGCAGCGTGCGGTAGCCCTGCGATGCACTTACCGCTGCCAGGTTGCAGGCGATGCTCGACTTGCCGACACCGCCCTTCTGATTGAACACGACCCTACGCATGATTCGCCTCCCGACAGTCCCTGAGCGGTCGAGTCTATACGGCAAACATGACAGCCGGGGTATCCACGACGGCAAAACCGACCAAAGTCAGACGGCAACGGGTGCCTTGATGTGCGGATGCGCTTCGTAGCCAACCAGTTCGAAGTCCTCGAAGCGGAAGGCGAACAGGTCCTTCACGTCCGGATTGAGCTTCATGGTCGGCAGCCTCAGCGGCTCGCGGGTCAGCTGCAGGTCGGCCTGCTCCAGGTGATTGGCGTACAGATGGCAGTCGCCGCCGCTCCAGATGAACTCGCCCGGTTGCAGGTCGCAGACCTGCGCCACCATCAGTGTCAGCAGCGCATAGCTTGCGATGTTGAACGGCACGCCGAGGAAGATATCCGCCGAGCGCTGGTACAGCTGGCAGCTGAGCTTGCCGTCGGCTACGTAGAACTGGAACAGCGCGTGGCATGGCGGCAACGCCATCTGCTCGACCAGCGCCGGGTTCCAGGCCGAAACGATCAGGCGGCGCGAATCCGGGTTCTTCTTGATCATCGCCAACAGGTTGGCGATCTGGTCGATGGATTCACCGTTCGGCGCCGGCCAGCTACGCCACTGGTAGCCGTAGACAGGGCCCAGCTCGCCGTTCTCGTCGGCCCACTCGTCCCAGATGCGCACGCCGTTTTCCTTCAGGTACTTGATGTTGGTGTCGCCCTGAAGGAACCACAGCAGCTCGTGGATGATGGATTTGAGGTGGCACTTCTTGGTGGTGACCAGCGGAAAGCCTTCGGCCAGGTCGAAGCGCATCTGATGGCCAAACACGCTGTAGGTGCCGGTGCCGGTACGATCGGTCTTGAAGGTGCCGTGTTCGCGCACGTGGCGCATCAGGTCGAGGTACTGTTTCATCGATTGACTCGAAGCAGGCGCCGAAGCGCGGTGAAAAGGCTGCGCGAATAGTAAAAGGCCTGCGCCCCGCTTGTCGCCCTCATGGCGACAGGCAGGGCAACGGAATCAGGCCGGAGCCCGGCCGGCGTCGCGGCGATAGGCCCAGGCGATCATCCCGGCACCGAGCAGCACCATTGGCACGCAGAGCAGCTGGCCCATGGTCAGCCAGCCGAACGCCAGGTAGCCCAGCTGTGCATCCGGCACACGGACGAACTCGACGATGAAGCGGAAGATGCCGTAGCACACCGCGAACAGTCCGGAGACCGCCATGGTCGGCCGCGGCTTGCGCGAATAGAACCAGAGGATCAGGAACAGCGCGACGCCCTCCAGGGCGAACTGATAGAGCTGCGACGGGTGCCGCGCCAGTTGCTGCGGGTCGGTCGGGAAGACCATCGCCCAGGGCACATCGGTGGCCTTGCCCCACAGCTCGGCGTTGATGAAGTTGCCGATTCGTCCGGCGCCCAGACCGATCGGCACGAACGGCGCGATGAAGTCCATCAGCTCGAAGAAGCTCTTGCCGTTGCGCCGGGCGAAGATCCAGCTGCACAGCAGCACGCCGATCAGGCCGCCGTGGAAGGACATGCCGCCCTTCCACACCTGCAGGATCAGGCTCGGCTGGTTGATGTAGGCGGCCAGGTCATAGAACAGCACATAACCCAGACGGCCACCGACGATCACCCCCATGGCCACCCAGAACACCAGGTCGGAGAGCTTGTCCTTCGGCCACTCGGGCGCGAAGCGCTGCACCCGCAGCGAAGCCAGCCACCAGGCGCCGCCGATGCCGATCAGGTACATCAGGCCGTACCAGTGAATCTGCAAGGGGCCGATGGCGATGGCCACCGGATCGATCTGCGGATAGGGCAGCATCCGTTACTCCTCAAACCAGAAAATTGATGCCGACGCTCAGCAGCAGCAGAGCGAACAGCCGTTTCAGAACCTTGGCCGACAGACGATGCGCCAGTTTCGCACCTAGTCTGGCGAAAAACATGCTGGTTGCCGCGATGCCGAGCATGGCCGGCAGATAGACGAATCCCAGACTCCAGTCGGGCAGTTGCGTTTCGTGCCAGCCGACCACCATGAAACTCAGCGCCCCGGCGATCGCGATCGGCAGGCCGCACGCCGCGGAAGTTGCCACCGCCTGCTGCATCGGCACGCT
>Ga0154485_1129_pt2 | contig 10045 bp, 4 predicted proteins | sample RifGroC2_FD_115964 | JGI IMG/M metagenome (GOLD analysis project Ga0154485, IMG submission 115964) | Pseudomonadales bacterium GWC2_63_15
CGGCACGCCGATTGGCGCTGCTCGTCGGCATTTCGCTGCTGGCAGGCGGTGGCTATCTCGGCTGGCAAGAGCTGGACAGCGCCCGGTGGCAATCGCACTGGTTAAGCCGCTATGCGGCCGATCTGGACTACGCGGTCAAACCCGGACCGAGCCCACGCATTCAGTTCCCCGAGGACGGTCCGTTCGACCGCCGCCTGGGCTACGTCGATCTGCCGCGCTTCATCCAACAGCTGTCACAGCGCAACTTCAGGATCGAGGAGCAGGCACGCTTCTCGCGGGCACTGCTGGATTACACCAACCACGGCTTCTTTCCGCCCTACCCCGAGGACTCCCAGGCCGGGTTGACCATCAACGACTGCCGCGGCGTGCCGATCTACACCAACAGCTATCCACGCCAGTATTACGAGCGCTTCGAGGACATCCCACCGCTGGTGGTGATGAGCCTGTTGTTCATCGAGGACCGTGGCCTGCTGGACGCCAGCCGCCCCCACGCCAACCCGGCGGTGGACTGGCCGCGCTTCACCAAGGCGGCGATCAGCCAGCTGGAGAAGCGCCTTGGCCTCAGCGGCCAGGCCGCCGGCGGCAGCACTCTGGCCACCCAGGTCGAGAAGTATCGGCATTCGCCCGAAGGCCGCACCGGCGATCCGCAGGAAAAGATCCGGCAGATGATCTCCGCCAGCGTGCGTACCTATCGCGAGGGCCCGCAAACCCTGGCCACCCGTCAGCGCATCGTGCGCGACTACCTAAACAGCGTGCCGCTCTCCGCGGCGCCCGGACACGGTGAAGTGCATGGCATCGCCGATGGCTTGCGACTGTGGTTCGGCGCCGACTTCCGTGAAGTCAATCGCCTGCTCGATCCACGCAGCGCCGACGAGGTCGATCCGCAGGCGCGCGGTCTGGCGCTGCGTCAGGTGCTGTCGCTGCTGATCGCACAGCGGCGTCCGTCGTACTACCTGGGTGCCGGCCGCGAGGAAATGGCAACGCTGACCGACAGTCACATCCGCCTGCTGGCCAACGGCGGCATCATCAATGCCGGCTTGCGCGACGCAGCGCTGGGCCAGCGCGTCCTTGGACAAAGCCCGAGTCGCGACTCGGCGATCCGGCAGGTGGACGCCACCAAGGGCATCACCGTCGCGCGCATGCGCCTGGCGGGACTGCTCGGCTTGCCCCTGTATGACCTGGATCGCCTGGACCTCACCGCCAGCACGCCGCTGCAGGGTGATCTGCAGGCACAGATCAGCGAGTACCTGGTGCGCCTGGCCGATCCCGCTTTCGCCGAAACGGTCGGGCTGTTCGGTGATCGCATGCTGTCCCCGGAGAAGACCGCCGCCGTGCGTTACAGCTTCACGCTGTTCGAGCGCGGCGAGGAAGGCTTCCAGGTGCGGGTACAGACCGACAATACCAACCAGCCGTTCGACATCAACGAGGGCAGCAAGCTGGAGCTGGGTTCGACCGCCAAGCTGCGCGTGCTGACCACCTATCTTGAGGTTATCGCCGAGCTGCACCAGCGCTACTCGGATCTCACCCCGGGCGAGCTGCGCAAGATCGACACCAAGGCCAATCTAAGCCGCTGGGCCATCGATTACCTGGCCACGCACAGCGAACGCAGCCTGGAGCGCATGCTCGACGCGGCCCTGGATCGGCGCTACTCGGCCAGCCCCGCCGAACGCTTCTTCACCGGCGCCGGCATGCATCGCTTCGGCAACTTCCGCCGTGAAGACGACGGGCGTATCCCCACCGTACGCGAATCGCTGCGCGAATCGATCAATCTGCCCTTCGTACGGCTGATGCGTGATCTGGTGAGCTACAGCACCTACGAAACCATCAACAGTGCCGAGCTGCTTGGGGACGACAAGGACCCGCGCCGCCAGGAATACCTGACCCGCTTCGCCGATCGCGAGGGCTCGGTATTCCTGCAACGTTTCTGGAAAAAGTACCGCAACAAGAGCGCCGAGCAGCGCATCGAAACCTTCCTGCAGGGCATGCGGCCGACACCGGTGCGCCTGGCGGCCGTGCATCGCTACCTGATACCGGATGCCGAGCGGCCGGTCTTCGACAGCTTTCTCAAGCAGCATCTGCCGGATGCCGATCTCAACGACAAGAAGCTGGATGCGCTCTACACCCGCTATGGCCCAGGCGCCTACAGCCTGCCCGATCAGGCCTACATCGCCCGCACGCACCCGCTGGACCTCTGGTTGCTGGGCTACCTGATCGCTCACCCGCAGGCAACGCTCTCCGAAGTGGTCGCCGACAGCCGCGCGCAGCGCCAGGAAGTCTATGGCTGGCTGTTCCGCAGCCGGCACAAGAGCGCACGTGACAGCCGGATTCGCATAATGCTGGAGGTCGAGGCCTTCACTGACATCCATCGCCGCTGGCAGCGGCTGGGCTATCCGTTCGACAACCTGGTGCCTTCGCTGGCGACCGCGCTGGGTAGTTCCGGTGATCGACCGGCCGCACTGGCCGAGCTGATGGGCATCATCCTCAACGACGGCGTCCGCCTGCCCAGCGTGCGGATCGACAACCTGCACTTCGCCCAGGGCACGCCCTATGAAACCCGCATGGGCCTGGTCGCCGGGACCGGCAAGCGGGTGATGCCGGTCGAAGTCGCCAGGGCGCTGCAGGATGCGCTGGCCAATGTCGTCGAAGGCGGTACTGCGCGGCGCCTGCAAGGCAGTTTCGTGCAGCAGGACGGCAGCGCTTTGCGAATGGGCGGCAAGACGGGCACCGGTGACAACCGCATCCAGAGCGTCGGCGCTGGCGGCCGGCTGATCAGCTCGCTGGCGCTGAACCGCACCGCCACCTTCGTCTTCTATCTCGGGCCCAACCACTTCGGCACGCTGACGGCCTATGTACCGGGACGCGCCGCCGACAGCTTCCGCTTTACCTCAGCGCTGCCCGTGCAGACGCTCAAGGGCATGGCGCCCATCCTCCAGCCTTACCTGCAAGGCCAGAACACGCTGTGCCGACCGGAAAACCTGCCGGCACTGACCAGCGGCATGCTTTCGGCCGAAAAGTGATCCCCTAACGCCCGCATCGGTGCCCTTCCCGGCGCCGATTTCGGCGCACGCACCGGCAAAAACTGGACGTAATCCGAATTCGTTTGCGACGCTTCGCCTGATTGCCTGTCGAATACCCCGGTCCTGGAACCAATCTGGAGTGCACACCTGATTGCCGAACTGATCGGCCATAACGGGAAACGTCATGATCGAAGGGATACTGCTGCTCACCACGGGACTCTTTGTGCTCGTCACACTCCTGCCGCTGTGGCGGCATCGCGCCTGGTGGGTGCGCGTATGGGAGTTTCCGCGCCTGCAGCTCGGCGCGCTGCTGGTCGCCCTGCTCGTCGCTCAAGGCATGCTGCTCGACTACAGCCAGCCCTGGCATTACCTGATCTCCGCCCTGGCCGGCGCGTGTCTGATCTACCAGCTCGCGTGGGTCGTGCCCTACACACGTCCCTGGCGCAACGAAGTGCGCCGGGCGGAGGCAGATGCCGCAGGGCCGCGCATCCGGGTGATGTCATCCAATGTGCTGGGGCCGAACCGCCAGTCCGATCGGCTGCTGGCGCTGGTTCGCGAGTACCGCCCCGACGTTCTGGTGACGCTCGAATCGGACCAGTGGTGGGAAACGCAGCTCGAGCAACTCGCCGAGCAATACCCGCACAGCATCCGCTGCCCGCTGGACAACCTCTACGGCATGCATGTCTTTTCACGTCTGCCGCTGGAAGAGCCGGAGCTGTGCTTTCTGGTGGAGAACGACGTGCCCTCCATGCATGCTCGGGTGCGCGTAAGCGACGAGCTCGCGGTGCGCATGCACTTCCTGCATCCAGCGCCGCCCAGCCCGACCGAGAACGAGGAATCCACCGAGCGCGACGCCGAGCTGCTGGTGGTCGCCAGGAGCATCCAGGACAGCGATGACCCGATCATCGTCAGCGGTGACCTCAATGATGTCGCCTGGTCGCCCACCACGCGCCTGTTCCGCAAGATCAGCGGACTGCTCGATCCGCGCGTGGGCCGCGGCATGTACAACACTTTCCATGCCCATCACTGGTTTCTGCGCTGGCCGCTGGATCACTTCTTTCACAGCGCGCATTTCCGCTTCATCCGCATGCTGCGGCTACCTGATATCGGCTCCGACCATTTCCCGGTGTTCATCGAGTTGCAGTACGACCCCAAGCACACTGAAGAACAACATGGCCTCGAAGCCGACCGCGAGGACGAACAGGAGGCCGAGGAAACCATCGACGAGGAGCCCGTCACCCCGGGCGAGGTGCCGCAGCCTGCAGCCGGCCCGCGACGCTGAGCCGCCGGCCATCTGCCGCGGGGATCGGCCTATGCTGGAACACACCGTGCGCCCAGTTCAGACGAGAGAGCCCGCATGACGCCTGCATCCGAACGCCCCGCCATCACCCCGGAAACCCTGCGCCAGCTCGCCTTTGACCAGTCCATCCGCTGGACCAGCCAGAACGATGACCTGTGGCAGCTGATCGATAACGACCTGTGGCAGCTCACGCGCAATCCCAGCCTGGTGCTCAGCACGGTGCCGCTGCAGAAGCTGGAAGCACTGCTGCAGCGCGCTGAATGCCATCGTCTGGTGGAGGGCATCGTCGAAGCTCAGCAGGCACGCCTGGAGCGGGCGACCTGGTTCGCCAGTCAAAGTCACGGTGACCAGAGTTACAGCGAACAACTCGCGCGCGTCGCCTATTTCTCCATGGAGTACATGCTCAGCGAGGCGCTGCCCATCTACTCCGGCGGGCTCGGCAATGTCGCCGGCGACCAGCTCAAGGCCGCCAACGACCTCGGCGTGCCGATAACCGCAGTAGGCATGCTCTGGCAGCACGGCTATTTTCGCCAGAGCATCGGCCCGGATGGTCGCCAGCAGGCACTCTACCCGGTCAATGACACCCGGCAGATGCCCATCGAGTCGCTGCTCGACACCAGCGGAACAGCATTGCGTTTCGCGATCCAGCTGCCTGGCGTGCAGATCTGGCTGCGCGGCTGGCAGGCCAGGGTCGGCCGCCACCGCCTGCTATTGCTGGACACCAACGACCCTGCCAACCCGCCCATCGCACGACTGATCACCAGCGAACTCTACGGTGGCGACAACGAAATGCGTCTGCGCCAGGAGCTGGTGCTGGGCATCGGCGGCTGGCGGCTGCTCGAAGCCGCCGGGCTGCAGGCCGACGTGCTTCACCTGAACGACGGCCACGCCGCCTTCGCCGTCCTGGAACGCGCCCGCAGCTACATGGCCAGGGAGCGCGTGTCGTTCGAAGTGGCGCTCCACGCAACCCGCGCGGGCAATCTGTTCACGACCCATACGCCCGTCGAAGCCGGCTTCGACCGCTTTCCGCCGGAGCTGCTGAGCAAATACCTGGAGCGCTATGCCGAGTACGAACTGGGCATCCCGCTGCAGGCGCTGCTGGCCATGGGACGCAAGCATGTGCACGACCCACACGAGCCATTCAACATGGCCTACCTGGCAACGCGCGGGGCCGGGGCGGTCAACGCCGTCAGTCAGCTGCATGGCCGCACCAGCCGCTACATCTTCCGCGAGCTTTATCCACGCTGGCCGCTCGAGTCGGTGCCGGTCGGTCATGTCACCAATGGCATCCACCTGCCGACCTGGGTATCGCCAGACGCCGAAGCCCACTGGTATGAGCTGCATGGCGATGAGATTCCCTGGCGCGGAACTGACCAGGCATCCGTGGACGACCTGCTGGCGCAGGTCGATGACCGCTGGCTGTGGCAGATCCGCCAGCATGCTCGTGGCGAACTGCTCAGCTTCGTACGCAGCCACCTGGCCCGCAGCCTCGCGGTGCACGGCGCCTCGCCTGCGGAGATCGAGTTCGCCGGCTCGCGCCTGCATCCGCAACGGCTGACGCTCGGCTTTGCCCGGCGCTTCGCCGCCTACAAGCGTCCCAACCTGCTGCTGCAGGACCCGGAGCGGCTGGCGCGCCTCCTCACCCATCGCGATTACCCGGTGCAGCTGCTGGTTGCCGGCAAGGCGCACCCCGCCGATCGCGCCGGCCAGGCGCTGCTCAGCGAATGGCAGCAGTTCGCCGCGCGCCCCGATATTGCCGGCCACGTGGTATTTCTCGAGGACTACGACATGCGTATTGCCCGGCACATGGTGCAGGGCGTGGATGTCTGGCTGAATACTCCGCGTCGCCCGTGGGAAGCCAGTGGCACCAGCGGCATGAAGGTCCTGGCCAACGGTGGGCTGAATCTTTCGCAGCTCGACGGCTGGTGGGCCGAGGCCTATGCCGCCGACCTCGGCTGGGCGGTCGGCGACGGCCTGGAGCACGAACCCGAACACGATGCCGCGGACGCCGAACAGCTGTATCGGCTACTCGAAGAGCAAGTCGTGCCCTGCTTCTACCAGCGCGACCAGCAGGACATCCCCACCGCCTGGGTGAAACGCATGCGCCGCAGCATGAGTGCTCTGGTGGAACGCTTTTCCGCCGACCGGACGGTGCGTGAATACACCGAGCGCTATTACCTGCCGCTGTCCGGCCGCTACCGAGAGCGCTGCGCGGATGGTTCTGCGTTGGCCAGCGAGATGTCGCGCCGAATCACCAGCCTGCGCAGTTACTGGCACGAGCTGGCCTTCGAACAGCTTGAGTGGCGGCGCGAGGGCGATGCCCAGCATATTGCGGCTCGCCTGCACCTCGGCCGAATCGAACCGGAGCAGATAGCCGTGCAGCTGTTCGCCGAATCGCAGGGAGCGGAGCCGGCCAGCGTCCACACGTTGGTACTCCAGCGCCACGAAGGCTCATGCGCCAGCTTCCGGACCGAGCTGAGCACCCAGCGCCCTGAGGCCGACTACACGGCACGGGTCGTCCCCAGCCCCGCGCTGGGCCTGGCGGTGCCGTTGGAGCTGCCGCTCATTCTCTGGCAGCGATGAAGTGCTGCTCAGGTGCGCGCATCATGCGTCCGAGACCAAGCGATACCCGACTCCGGGCTCGGTCACGATAAAGCGCGGCGCAGCCGGATCGTCGCCTAACTTGCGCCGCAGATGCCCGATGACGACACGTAGATAGTGACTGTCGCCTCCGTGGGACGGCCCCCAGATTTCTTTCAGTAAATGCTGTTGTGTCACCACCCGACCAGCGTGACGGGCCAGCTCCGCTAGAACCGCATACTCCTTGCGCGTCAGGCTCACGGCCTGGTCGTCCAGACTGACCCGTCTGAACGCGAAGTCTATGCACAAGGCACCTGCAACCACTTGGGCGGTCGTGCTCGCAGGAACCGTGGATTGACGCAACAGCCCGCGCACCCGGGCGAGGAATTCCTGAATACCGAATGGCTTGGTGACGTAGTCATTCGCGCCAGCATCGAGCGCCCTGACCTTTTCCGCCTCATTGGAGCGTACCGACAGCACAATCACCGGCACCTGGCTCCAACCGCGCAGCTCGCTCAACACGACCTGGCCGTCCATGTCAGGCAGGCCAAGGTCCAGCACAACCAGATCCGGCCGCTCGAGCGCCGCACGGGTCAGACCATCGCGGCCATCGACGCCCTCGACCACCCGATAGCCTTGCGAGACAAGGCTGATGCGAAGGAATTTCCGGATCTGCGGCTCGTCGTCGATTATCAGAACACTTGCCGATTCGCCACTCACGAAAGACCGTCCTCCATTTCCGGCTGCGGCGATAGCGGCAGTTCCAGGATCACACTTGCGCCTCGGCCATTGAGCCCATCATCAACCAGTACGCGCCCGCCATGAGCGCCGATCATGCCTTGGCAGATGGCGAGCCCCAGCCCGGTGCCCGGACCGCCCCGGTCTCCCCGTGCAGCGGTGTAGAACATATCGAAAATTTTCTCTCGCTCCGCTTCGGGAATGCCCGGCCCCTCGTCCCTGACGATGAAACGCAACGCGTTGGGGGCCGCTGAAATTGCCACTTCCACGGACCCTCCCGGCGAGGAAAATCGCGCAGCATTTTCCAGCACGTTGACGAGCGCCTGTTCGATCAGCGCCGCGTGGACGTACAGCAGCGGCAGCCGGTCGGGAATCCGAAGCACGACCTGGAAACCAACCAGGACTCGCTGCAGGCGTTGCAGGGCACTAGCGACAATATCGGCCGGCGTCACCCAGTCGCGAATCAGCTTGAGACCGCCATGGCCCAGCCGTGTCATATCCAGCAGGTTCTGGATATAGCGATCCAGCCGCTCCGCTTCGTCCCGCGTGGTATCAAGAAGCTCCTGCCGGTCAGTCTCACTCATGCCCGCCCCCAGACTGGCCAGGCAGTCGATGGACCCACGCATGGCGGTCAGCGGTGTGCGCAAATCGTGCGAAACGGAAGCCAGCAAGGCACTGCGCAGCTCTTCGTTCTGGCCATGCAGCCGGGCCGCTTCCAGTTCATCGGCGAGGGTCGCACGACCAAGCGCCTGGGCCAGCGGCTGGGCCAGGGCGGTTATCAGCCGACGTTTCGGCGGCGGCAGCTGCGTCCCGGCGAGTGGATGAATGCCCAGCAAGCCCAGCGACTGCCCATCTCCGCTGAGCGGCAGCCACCACCACTGTCCGCCAGGCAGGGTATCGGTGCCCTGCCCCGCGGGCTGCCCGTGTTTCCAGGCCCACTCGGCCGCCGCCAGAGCCTGGTCGTTCAGCAGATCAGGCAGAGCACCGCCCTTGAACGACCACTCGGCCTTCTTCGTCCGCATAGCCACCACAGCCTCGATGTCCGGCAACAACTGCAGCTGGTGAACTGCAACGGCACAGACCGCCTGTACATCCGTCGCAGCGCTGAGTCGCCGGGAAAGGTCGAGCAGCGCCGTGGTCTGCGCTTGAGCCTGACGCAGGGACTGCAGCTGGCGGCGCTGGCGACTGGCGAGATTGCCGGCCAGGACTGCCATCAACAGAAAGAACAACAGCGTCAGCACATCTTCCTGACGCGCCACGATAAAGGTGAAGGTCGGCGGGATGAACAGAAAGTCGTAGAAAAGAAACGAAAATCCCGCGCACGCCAGCGCCGGGCCAAGGCTACTGCGCACAGCCACGACCAGCACCGCTGCGAGAAAGACCAGAGAGATGTTGGGTAGCGCGAGGTAGCGCGACAGCACCAGCGCGGCCCCGGTCGCCACCAGGGTCGCCAGCAGCGCCAACAGGTAGTTGCGCCAGTCCGCCGACCGTCTCGCCTCGCCGATCCTGCGCGAGGGCGTGCGCTGCTGATCGAGAATACTGACCTCCAGCCCCTGACCTGCCGCGATGAGCTGCTCGGCGACCGAACGTATGAACACCCGTTTCAGGCCCCGTCGTGCTCCTCTACGTCCGACCAGTAGCAACGTAGCGCGGCGCTCGTAGGCGTGGTCGATCAGTGTTCGCGCTACCCGTTCCCCGCGCAGCTCCACCACCTCACCGCCCAGCCGCTCTGCCAGCTGCTGAGCCGCTTGCAGATGAGCGAGCTCTGTCTCGCCACGATTCGCCCCGGTGTTCACATACACGACCGACCACGGCAGGTGCCTGCGCTCCGCAACGCGCGCGGCATGCCGGACCAGCCCTTCGGCAGCATCGTTACCGTGGATACCGACCAACAGGCGACCACGAACGGCCGGCGCCGACTGACCCTGCAAGCGATAACGCCGGTTCAGCTCGGCATCGACCCGCGCCGCGGCAGTCTGCATAGCCAGCTCACGCAAGGCCGTCAGGTTGGTCTGCGTGAAGAATGCATCGATGGCCGCCCTGGCCTGATCGGGCACGTAAACCTTGCCTTCGCGCAAGCGTTCCAGCAGTTCGCGCGGCGGCAGGTCGATCAGCAGGATGTCGTCCGCTTCTTGCAGGATCCAATCGGGTACGGTTTCCCGCACCTGTATCCCGGTGATCGCACGGACCTGATCGTTCAGGCTTTCCAGATGCTGGACATTGACCGTGGTATAGACGTCGATGCCTGCTTCGAGCAGTTCCAGCACGTCCTGCCAACGTTTGCTGTGGCGGCTGCCGGGGGCGTTGCTATGAGCCAGTTCATCCACCAGCACCACACGCGGCCGCGCCGCCAGCAGCCCATCGAGGTCCATCTCGGCCAGGGTGATGCCACGATACTCGCTGCGGATCA
>Ga0154485_1041_pt1 | contig 9931 bp, 10 predicted proteins | sample RifGroC2_FD_115964 | JGI IMG/M metagenome (GOLD analysis project Ga0154485, IMG submission 115964) | Pseudomonadales bacterium GWC2_63_15
GGCCGGCGGCATGCTGATCTGGGCGATCCAGCTGTGGGTAGGCGGCGAGGTAACGGCCGGCGACGTCGTGCTGGTAAGCGCGCTGACCTTTCGTATCCTGCATGGCTCGCGCGATCTGGCGCTGGCGCTGGTGGATGCCACGCAGCAGATCGGCGCCATCGACGACACCCTGCGTATCATCGTGCAGCCCCATGGACTGGACGACAGCGACAACCAGCTGATGCTCGCCGAAGGCGACATCACCTTCGAGCGCATTAGCTTCAGCTACCCGGATCGCGGCGCCGTGTTCGAGGGCCTGGACCTGCACATCCCGGCGGGGCAGAAGGTCGGTGTGGTGGGTTCGTCCGGGGCCGGCAAGTCGACCCTGATCAACCTGATCCAACGCCTGGACGATGTGCAGAGCGGCCGCATTCTCATCGACGGCCAGGACATCCGCAGCGTCAGCCAGGACAGCCTGCGCGAGAAGATCGCCGTGGTCCCGCAGGAGACCGCGCTGTTCAACCGCAGCATCCGCGAGAACATCCGCTACGGGCGCCCGGACGCCAGCGATGAAGAGGTGGTCGAGGCGGCGCGCAGCGCCTTCTGCGACGGTTTCATCCGCGAGCTGCCACAGGGCTACGACACCCTGGTCGGCGAGCGCGGGGTAATGCTCTCCGGCGGCCAGCGCCAGCGCCTGGGCATCGCCCGCGCCTTCCTCAAGGACGCGCCGATCCTGATCCTCGACGAGGCTACATCGGCGCTGGATACGCAGTCCGAGGGCGAGATCCAGGCGGCGCTGAACCTGCTGGTGCACAACCGCACCGTGGTCGCGGTGGCGCACCGCTTGTCCACGCTGGCGAGCTTCGACCGCATCATCGTGCTGCGTGACGGCCGCATCGTCGAAGACGGGCCGCCGCAGGAGCTGCGCCGCCACGGCGGTGAGTTCGATGCGCTGTGGCGCATGCAGGCCGACGGCTTCGCCCAGCAAGCCGATCCCAGCGCATGAAACGCGCAGCGGTGACCTCGCGCAGCCTGCGCTCGCTTGGCTACGACCCGGAGCAGCAAGTGCTGGAAGTGGAATTCAGCAGCGGCGCGCTGTACCGCTATGAAGAGGTCCCGCCCGAGGCGGTGCAGGCCTTGCTCGAAGCCGACTCGCTGGGTCGGTATTTCAATCAGGTGTTCAAGCCGCAGCATTACCGCTATCGGCGCGTGGAGTGATCGTGCCGGGAACGGCGTGGATAAGCTGCGCGTTATCCACCAGGGTGATTCGCCGCCCGCCATCGGCGGATCGACCGCTCCGCTGAACTTCCGGGCCGCTCTGCGGGCCTCAATCAACAGGAAGCGTCATTACCGAGCGGAGGCTCTTCAGACCAGAAGGGGAAAGTTCTATGTCGGATCATCACACGTACAAGAAGATTGAAATCGTCGGCTCCTCGCGCAACAGCGTCGACGAAGCGATTCAGAACGGCATCGCCGAAGCCAGCAGCAAGCTGCAGAACGTCGAGTGGTTCGAGGTCGGCGAGATTCGCGGCCACGTCGAGAACGGCAAGGTCGGTCACTTCCAGGTGACCATGAAGGTCGGCTTCCGCCTCGAGAACAGCTGATCGCCACGCGCGGCCGCCGGTCAGTCGGCGGCGCCGCGGCTGCGTTCGTAGCGACGCAGCAAAGGCTGGGTGCTGAGCCCGTGCAGCACGATGCTCAGCGCTACCACCGATAACACCAGGCCGATGATGGTATGCGCTTCGTCCGGCAGCAGGCCGTGGGTCACCGCGTAGCTCAGGTAGTACAGGCTGCCGATGCCACGAATGCCGAACCAGCCGGCCGTCAGGCTCTGGGCGCGGTCGAGGTAGCGCCGCGGCATCAGCAGCATCACGCTCAGCGGACGAATCAGCAGGAACAGCGCCAGGCCGAGCGGCACCGCACGCCAGTCCCAGTGCACCGAGACCAGCACCCCGAGCATGGTCACCAGCAACACTTCCAGGCTGCGCTCCAGTTGTCCGCCAAACGCCAGCACATCGCCCATCAGCACGCCCGCGGCGACCCGCGGTTGTCCGAGCTGTCGGTCATCCAGTGACAGCGCACGCGGCGCTAGACCCCCTTCGGCAAGATGCGGCACGGCATCGTTGATCAGCTCTTCGGACGGTGTGGCAGAATCATCGGCAGCAGCGATTTCCGCGTGACGCAGACCGAGGCCCGCGGCGAACACCGCGAGAAAGCCCCAGGCACCAGCCAGTTCGGCGCCGACGTAGGCCAGGGCGATCAGCGCCAGGGCCAGCGAGTCGTTGGGTGACATGGCGGTATCGGTATGCCGTGCGCGCAGGTAGATGGCCACGCGGCCGACCAGCTTGCCCAGCAGAAAGCCGATCAGCAGCCCCGCCGGCACCGCCCACAGCAGCCGATGCAGCGCCCACTCGCCGACCCAGTCGGCCTCCAGCTGGCCCTGGGCGATGAGCATCAGGCCAAACACCACGAAGGGAAACGCGGTGCCATCGTTGAAGCCCGCCTCGCCGGACAGGCCGTAGCGCAGGCGGTCGCTGTCGCGGGCATCGTTGACCTGCACCAGGCTCGCCAGCACCGGATCGGTGGGCGCCAGAATCGCCCCGATCAGCACCGCGACACCCCAGCTCAGGCCGAACACGTAGTGGCAGAGCAAGGTGACGCCGCCGATGCAGGCGAGCATCACCGGCCCGGCTAGTACGTAGGCGCTCTTCCACGCCGGATGCCGCAGCGGCATGCGCAGCTTGAGGCCGCTGACGAACAGCGACACCAGCACGGCGACTTCGGTGAGATGTTCCATCCAGCCGGCGATATGCAGGAATTCCATCTCCCACAGGCCGATGCCGAGCTGGCCGATGAGCACGCCGAAACCGAGGTAGATCAGGGACGTGGTGATTGGCAGCCAGCGCAGGAAGGCCGAGGCGAGGGCGAGGATCAGCAGCAGGACGCCGAGCACGGCCATCCATTCGAGAAAATTCATGCGTGTTCCGATGGCGGGGCGCGGTGTTGCGCCCAGGGGTGTGTGCCATTGGAGCAGTGGCCGGCGGCAGGGTTCGCCGACAGGGCCGAGGTAGGCCGCCGCCGGTCAGGGCAGCGGCCGGTTTTCTACTGGCGCAGCTCGGCGACGATCTCGAAGGCGCGATGGCGGTCGGCGGTTTCGTAGAGGTCGCAGGTGAAGATCAGCTCGTCGGCCTGGGTTTGCTCGAGCAGTACGTCGAGACGCGCGCGAATCTTCTCCGGGCCGCCGATCAGCGCCAGGCCGAGGAAGTCGCCCACGGCCTGCTGCTCATGCGGCAGCCACAGGCCCTGCATGCTTTGCACCGGCGGGCGCAGCACCAGACTTTGGCCGCGGATCAGCGAGAGGATGCGCTGGTAGACGCTGGTCACCAGGTACTCGGCCTGCTCGTCGCTGTCGGCGGCGATCAGCGGTACGCCGAGCATCACGTAGGGCTTGTCGAGCACCGCCGAAGGCTTGAAGTTGTCTCGGTAGAGCTTGATCGCCTGGTGCATGTAGCGCGGCGCGAAGTGCGAGGCGAAGGCGTAGGGCAGGCCCTTGGCCGCGGCCAGCTGGGCGCTGAACAGGCTGGAGCCGAGCAGCCAGATCGGTATGTTGCTGTTCACTCCCGGCATGGCGATGACGCGCTGATTGGGCTGGCGCGGACCGAGCAGCAGCTCCAGCTCCTCTACATCCTGCGGGAAGTCGTCGGCGCTGCCCATGCGGTCGCGGCGCAGCGCATGGGCGGTGAACTGATCGGCGCCGGGCGCGCGACCGAGCCCGAGGTCGATGCGGCCCGGGTAGAGCGCTTCCAGCGTGCCGAACTGCTCGGCGATCACCAGCGGCGCGTGATTCGGCAGCATCACCCCGCCGGCGCCGAGGCGGATGCGCGTGGTGTTGGCGGCCAGGTAGCCGAGCAACACCGCGGTGGCGGCGCTGGCGATGCCGTCCATGTTGTGGTGCTCGGCCACCCAGAAGCGCTGGAAGCCAAGCCCCTCGACATGGCGCGCCAGGGCCAGGGCGTTGTGCAGCGCCTGGGCCGGCGTGCCGTCGTCGCGGATCGGCGCCAGGTCGAGAGCGGAAAAGCGGGTGTTTGCAATGCGGGACATCGTTTACCTCATGACGTAAGGCGGTCGGGTGCGAGCGGGCTCAGTGGCAATGCTCGGCCTCGGCCTCGACCAGCACGTTGCGCTGTTCGTCGCGCAACCAGCCTTGCGGGGTGAAACCCAGCGAGCGGGCCTGGAACAGGTAGCGCTGGCCGGGTTGGAAGTCGTCGTAGCGGATCACCAGGGTGCAGCGAATGGTGTGGGTTTCGCCGAACAGGCCGAAGTCGCCCCCTGTCACTTCGAATTCGTAGCGCGCTTCGAGTTCATGGGCACCCGGCGGGACCTGGAAATAGCGGCCGTCGGGGGTGCGTTTGCCGTCCAGCTGGTCGGACATGAAGATGTCGCTGGGCTGCGCGGTCATGTCGACCCAGGCCATGTTCGGGTCGGGTTGCGGCAATGGCCCGGCACAGCCGGCCAGGGCGAGAAGGGCGGGCAGGGCGAGGGGGAGTGCGCGACGCATGGCTGGATCCTCGGCGAATGGCGGGGTGAGACGCGCTGCGCCTCACCGATGCTGCCGAGGGTGCGCCAGATGACGGCGCATTTCAACGCGGACTCAGCGGCCGGCGAGGTCGCCGCAGCCCTTTTCCTCGGCGCGGGCCAGCACGTACTGGTGCTGGTCGTAGAGCTTGGCCCAGGGACGGAAACCATAGCCGCCGGCCACCAGGCGATAGCGCGCGCCGGCGGTGAACTTGTCGTATTCCAGGGTCAGCTTGCAGTCGCGAGGCAGCGGGTTGCTGCCGGGGCCGACGTTGGCGCCATTGACCTCGAAGCGGTAGCGCATCTCCAGCTTGCGGCTGCCGGGCGGTACCTGGAAATAGCGATCGTCCTCCAGCGTCTTGCCGTCCACGGCGACCGCCTGCAGCTGGGTCTCGCCGTTCGGGTTGAGCTCGACCCAGGCCTGGGCGGGATCGGGCTTGGGCATCCAGGACGAGCAGCCAGCAAGGAGGGCGATCAACGGGACAATAACGAAACCGCGCATGTGAAAGGCTCCGGCCGCAACCATCCGGTCCGGCGAGAAATCGAAGGAGGAAGCCAGCTCGCCGCGGGTTGCATTCAGCGGCATGGCCTTTGTAGGGTGCGCTACGCGCGCCGGCGCCGTCCGATCACTGACCGGTTTATCCGATGCCCAAGCCCAACGCCGCCTCCATCGACAGCCGCAGCCTGCGCTGGGTTCCCCTGGTGCTTGCCGTTTGTCTGAATGGTTGCAGTTATTACGGCCAGCTCGCCGCCGGTCAGCTGGAGTTGCTGCGCCAGCGTGAACCCATCGAGGCGCTGATCGTCGATGAATCGCGCGATGCGGCGTTGCGCCAACGGCTGGGCGAGGTGTTGCAGGCGCGTCGCTTCGCCAGCCAGGCGCTGGAGTTGCCGGACAACGACAGCTATCGGCTCTACGCCGAACTCGGTCGGCCCTATGTGGTGTGGAATCTGTTCGCCACCGAGGAGTTCTCGGTCAAGCCGCTGGAGCACTGCTTTCCCATCGCTGGCTGCGTGGCCTATCGCGGCTACTTCCGCCAGGGTGCCGCCCGCGGCGAGGCGGCGCGGCTGCGGCTGAGCGGACTGGATACCCATGTGGCGGGTGTCGAGGCCTATTCCACGCTGGGCTGGTTCGCCGATCCGCTGCTCAGCTCCATGCTGCGGCGCAACGACGAGCAGCTGGCGGCGCTGATCTTCCACGAACTGGCTCATCAGCAGCTGTATCTGCCCGGCGACACCGCCTTCAACGAGTCCTACGCCACCTTTGTCGAGCGCGAGGGCCTGCGCCAGTGGCGTGCCCATCGCGACCTGCCGCAGCGGGATGAACAGGCACGGGTGCGTTATCGGCAACTGGTTGAGCTGCTACTCGATACCCGCCAGCGGCTGGACCAGCTGTATGCCTCGGGCCGCTCGCCAACCGAATTGCGCGCGCTGAAGCAGGCCGCGTTCGCGACGCTGCGTCAGCGCTATCGACATCTGCGTGACAGCCAGTGGAACGGCGATGCGCGCTTCGATCGCTGGTTCGCCCAGCCACTGAACAACGCCACGCTGTTGCCGTTCGGCCTGTATGACCGCTGGGTACCGGCCTTTGCTGCTCTGTTCGAGCGGTGCGAGCGGGACTGGGCGCGCTTTCACCAGGCGGTTGCGGCGCTAACGGAACTGCCTGCCGACGAGCGGGAAGCCAGGCTTTCGAAACTGGCTGACTGAACAAGCGAAACGGCGCGCCCTGTTGCCGTGGGCATTACCCGCGGTAATGGCTCTTGCGTCGAAAATCTCCGATCTGCCGTTCATCGGCCGCAATACCCCTGTCCGCTGAACGGTGCGAATCCTTTCTCCAGCTCTCCGGTCCTCTTTACTAGGTCGCCGATTCATACGGCGGCGATCCACCTATGCCTGATATCCACGCATAACAACGGAGGCTCCATGGAGACCATTTCCGGAATTTTCGACAACAAAGGCACGCCACTGGAGAAGCAGAAATTCACATGGAAGGAAATGGCCGGCAAGCCGATCAGCAAGCTTGATGACGATGCCTTTACCCGTGTCCGCATCATCCTCATGAACGGGGTCGAGACCGACGCCCTGCGCCTGAGTCACGGCATCGCCCGCTTCAACAAGGAACTGCGCCTGCCGCTGGCGCAGATCCGGCGTACCGAGCAGCACCAGGCGACCATGATCAACTGGCTGATCGGCGCCGACCACTCGCCACTGGAAACCACCGTCGCCTACGAACAGGTGGCCATCGAGGTGACCGCCGCCGTGGCACAGAAAGAGCCCGACCCCTACCAGGCGCAGACCTATCGCTTCGGCTTGCTGGAGGACTTCGACCACCTGTACCGCTACTCGGCGATGCTCGATCGCCTCGAGGGCAAGGATGCCAACAACATCCTGCAGGGCTATACCGACATCGTTCCCGGCCGTAAGACGTCCGAGCACCACCGGCACCCGGAGAACGATATCCGCGACAACTACGAGAAGGACAGCGCGGCGCTGATCACCAAGATCCACGCGGCGCTGATCACCGGCGCGGAATACCAGACCCACGACTACTACATGAACATCGGCCCGCTGTTCGCCGACCCGCTGGCGCGCCAGCTGTATGCCGAGATCGCCTCGGTGGAAGAACAGCATGTGACCCAGTACGGCTCGCTCTCCGATCCCAGCGAAAGCCATATCGAGAAGTGGCTGGTGCACGAGGCGATGGAGGTCTACATGTACGCCAGCTGCGCCGAGCAGGAGACCAACCCGCGGATCAAGGCCATGTGGGAGCGCTTCCTCGACTACGAGCTGGGCCACCTCAATGTCGCCTGCGAATGGTTCAAGAAACTCGAGCGCCGCGACCCGGCCGAGATTCTCGCCGGTCCTCTGCCGAAGATGGTCGAGTTCAAGAGCCAGCGCGATTTCGTCCGCCAAGTGCTGGCCGCCGAGGTCAACCTGCGCACTGCCGGCCCGGCGTATGTGGACAAGGCCAAGGAGCCGCAGTCCTCGCTCGATTACCGCAACCACCTCGCCTCGGAAGGGCTCGCCTCGGACATCGTCTCGGCGGGTTACCAGTGGGCGCCGGGTGGCGAACTGATGCGCAAGGCTTCCTGAGGAGACGAACATGGCTACTGCAGCGAAAGTAGGTACTAATTACACCGGCGTGCAGATGTCCCCGAAGGACACCAAGCGCCTGCTCGATGCCGTCAACGACATCCACCCGGACGTGCCGGGTGATGAGCGCGGCATGCTCGTCGAGCGTGCCGAACGCAACGAAGAGGCCGACCGCATCGGCTCCGTGCCGGTGCCTGGTTCGGCCAAGGGCATGCTCAAGACCAGCTTCGACATGATGAAGGGCAAGAGCCCCGAGGTGTTCATCGACAAGCTCGGCGAGCGCCTGGCCTTCGAACGCAACGGCGTGCGCCTGTACGAGGCGATGATCGCCAAGGCGCGCAACCTGGACTCGGGCAACGACCTGGTGGGCGTGCTGCAGCACATCCGCGACGAAGAGTTCGAGCACATGATGCTGGTGCATGCGGCGATGGAAAAACTCGGCGCCGACCCCACCGCGCAGACGCCCAGCGCGGATGTCGCCGGGGTCATGGCGATGGGCATCATGCAGGTGCTGACCGATCCGCGGACCAACGTCGCGCAGTGCATGAACGCACTACTGACGGCCGAGCTGGCGGACAACGCCGCCTGGGAACTGCTGATCGAACTGGCGCAGGCGGCCGGTCATCCGAACATCGCCGATAGCTTCGTTCATGCGAAGACTCAGGAAGACGACCATCTGGTGAAGATCAAGACGCTGATGCGGCGGGATCTGATCATGCAGACCAAGTAATAGCGTGCGAGCGGGACGCTTTGGCGCACATCACCGAAAGGGATGTGCGCCTTTTTTTAGGCGCGGAAAGGTGCTGCGGAGTTAGGGGCATTATCGGCTTTTTGTAGTGGCCGATTTCCGAGCTGCTTGGGAGCTTGGTTTCGCCCTGCTGGGCGACTCACTTTTTTCAGTCGCGAAAAAAGTAAGCAAAAACGCTTTGCCCCTGCCATCCGGGTCTCGCTGCGCTCGACTTCCCTCGTTCCATCGTCGCTCCGGGGGCCGGCGTACAAGGGCCATCCATGGCCCTATACGCCTCTCGCGGCATCCATGCCGCTCGCTCCCCTCCGCAACGATTCCACTCGGCCTCCTGAAAGGGGCGAATGGCATCGCCTGATGGTTTGTACATAGATCCAAGCAAAGCGAATGATCATGGCCACGCTTCCGTGTGGGCAGACCGCAGAGATTTTTCGCACCCTCAATGCAAACTTCGAGGGGCCTACGCGTAGGAACTTGGAGCCATCAGCGAACACCTAATCGCCAAGGTAAATCGGTCCATTTTTTTGCTCGCACGGCCCACCAGGCGACTCCAAACGCCCCTTCAGGAGGGTGAACGGAGCCGTCGCGTAGAGGGGCGAGCCGCAGGGATGCGGCGAGAGCCGTAAAGGGCCATGGATGGCCCTTGTACGGCGACCCTCGGAGCGGCGGCGTAGTGAACGAACCCGGAGCGAAGCGCAGGGCCGGATGCAGGGGCAAAGCGTTTTTGGTTACTTTTGAGGGGCCGGCCATCCGGGCGTTTGGAAAAAGTGACTCGCCCAGCAGGGCGAAACCAGGCTTTCAGGCGACTCGCCAATGAGCATGAAGCAAAAATTTCATTCAACGCAGCATGTCGCTGATGAAATGGTGAAAAACCAAAGAAAAAGGGGTGCCGCTTGCGCGAACACCCCTCTCCAACGATCACCGGCCAGCCGGTCAATCGTTCCCGACACTCGCCGCTTGCACGGTACAGCCCCAGACTTCCAGCGCCGGCTGGTCCGCTTGTGGCGGGCCTAGCCATTCGCTCATCGCGTGGCAACGCTGGTCAAAACACAGTTGGTAATCCCCTGCCTCGGGGGTTCGCCCCAGGCGCAGGAGTGGCAACGCAGGCATCTGGCGCTGGTAGTGCCAGGCCCCGTCGCGCAGTTCGGCGTCATCCGGGATTTCCATCCCGGCACCAGAACCCTTGACCCGCGCTTCGCCGAGCAGCAGCCCGTCCGGCGTCACGCGGTAATCCTCTTCCCAGCGGATCTTCTCGATCGTGTGGTTCCACGCCAGGGTGAAGGCGGGGGCGGGCACTTCGGCCCACACCACGCCTGCCAACCCCAGGCACAGACCGATCATGCGGCCGCCAGGCGCTCGGCGCGGCGGGCGCGCCAGATGTGCTGAGCGAGGAAGATCGCGCCGAGGGCGAAGCCGATCTCGTCACTCATCGGTGTGGCGAGGATCATCGCCGCACCGGCGACGAAGCCCAGCAGCTTCTCCCACAGTGCCATGGGCCGCTGCAGGTAGCCGGTGAACACCGCGCCCCACAGGCCGATGGCG
>Ga0154485_1014_pt3 | contig 9770 bp, 8 predicted proteins | sample RifGroC2_FD_115964 | JGI IMG/M metagenome (GOLD analysis project Ga0154485, IMG submission 115964) | Pseudomonadales bacterium GWC2_63_15
CCGCCGATCATGCCGGGCGCCAGACCTGGGCGATCCGCGATGGAATAGGCGATGTATCCCGCCAGCAGCGGCACCATTAACTGGAAGGCCGTTTCGCCACCGATCTTCATCAGCGCGGCGGCCAGTGTGCCCTCCTCCTTGAACGCCTCGATGCCGAATACGAACGACAGCGCGATCAGCAAACCGCCCGCCACCACCATCGGCAGCATGTAGGACACGCCGGTCAGCAGGTGCTTGTAGACACCGGTCTTTTCGCCTTTCCCTTCGCCACCGGTACTGGCTGAGGCGGCTCCGGCAAGCACAGCGCCTTCTTCCAACGCGCGATCCAGCGTCGCGTCGGGTTGTTTGAGGGCCACGCCGGTGCCGCAGCGAAACACGCGTTTGCCGGCAAAGCGGGCGACATCCACTTCGATATCGGCGGCCAGCAGCACCACGTCGGCCGCGACGATGGCGTCCGCTTCCAGCACGTTGCGCGCCCCCACCGAGCCGCGGGTTTCAACCTGCAGGTCGTAACCCTTGCGGATCGCGGCCTGCTGCAGGGCTTCAGCCGCCATAAAGGTGTGCGCCACGCCGGTCGGGCAAGCGGTGATGGCGACAAGTTTGGGCTTGCCGCTGGTGTGCGCGGCATCCGCTTCGTCGGCCTGCTGCAGCTCGCTGGCGGTGTCCGCGGCACTGTGTAGGAAGGCTTCCGGATCAAGCAGCGCCTCGGATGGCGTGGATTGGGCGACGCGCTTGCCGACGAAGCGTTGCAGCGACAACGGCCCGGTCTTCACCACGACCACCAGATCGGCATTGGCGATCTGCGCGGGCGTCAGCGGCGAGCCGATGGCCTTGGGATCGTGGACTTCCACGGCGGTCGACCAGCCCAGACGGTGGGCAGCCGCTTCGAGCAGGCGTGAAGTCAGCACGCTGGTGACCATTCCGTTGGGGCAGGCCGTGACGATGAGAAGATTCATTCCTTCACCTCTTGTTCGATTTATTGGCTCAGCGGCTGGAGCCGGACCCTGGCCTCCAGGTCCGCAAGTCCATCCGTGTCGGTGATGCCAAAGCCGACCTGCCCAACCGTCTGCGCGGCAATGGCGGTGGCGTGTGTGAGGGTGCGCTCGGCCGGCCAGCTTTCCAGCAGACCGTGGAGCATGCCGGCGAGCAGTGAGTCGCCCGCACCAACGGTGCTGACGACCTGAACCTTTGGCGGACTGGCATGCAGCGTGGCGCCTGGCGAGAACCAGCTGACGCCATTGGCGCCCTGCGAAATAACCACGTGCTCGATGCCTTCGGCTTGCAGCCGTCGCGCTTCGGCTATCAGCGCTGCCGACTCGTTGAGTTCGACGCCACGGGCCTCGGCCAACTCTTCCTCGTTGGGCTTGATCAACCAGGGCGTGGCGGCCAGCCCGTCACGCAACGCGGCGCCACTTGTATCCAGCGCCACCCGCGCGCCGAGCGCTTTGAGGGTGTTCAGCATCTCCACGAACCACTGGCTGTCGATGCCCCGCGGCAAGCTGCCGGCGACCACAACCAGCTCATGAGCCGGGACCAGACGCTTCAGCCGCGCCAGCAACTCGGCACGCTGCGCCTCGCTCACCTTCAGCCCCGGGCCGTTGATGTCGGTGACCTGCCCGTCCGCTTCGGCCAGCTTGATGTTGCTGCGGGTATCGCCCGGCACGCGGACGAATTCGTCGGCAAATCCACGCGCGACAAACAGCTGCTCGAAGGCCTGCGGATTGCCTTCGCCGAGAAAGCCTGTGACGGTCAGCTGATGGCCGAGATCGGCCAGCACCTGCGCGACGTTGAGCCCCTTACCGGCGGCATGCACCTGCAGGCTTTCACTGCGATTGACTTCGCCCAGGCGCAGCGCGGGCAGCTGCACGGTCAGGTCCAGGGCCGGGTTGAGAGTGACGGTCAGCACGCGAGCCATCAGCAGTGCTCCCCGACGAAGGCGCGGACTTCATGGGCGCCGGGCAGCATCAGGGCTTGCTGGGCCAGCCTCTGGCAGGTCGTGAAATCCAGCTCGCGGACCCGCGCCTTCACCAAGGCGATGCTGCGCGCCGAGACGCTCAGTTCGTCCACGCCCAAGCCCACCAGCATCGGCACCGCCAATGCATCCGCGGCCAGTTCGCCGCACACGCCGACCCACTTGCCATGGGCATGGGCCGCCTCGACGGTCATGCCGATCAAGCGCAACACGGCCGGATGCAGCCCATCAGCCTGGCCGGAAAGCGTCGGATGGCCGCGGTCGATGGCCAGTGTGTACTGAGTGAGGTCGTTGGTGCCGATACTGAAGAAGTCGACTTCCTGAGCCAGCACCGGCGCGATCAGGGCCGCAGAGGGGATCTCGATCATAATGCCGACCTGCAGATCAGCTACCGGCAGCTCAACGCGCAGGCGATCGACCATGGCCTTGGCCGCGCGCCATTCATCAATGTTGCCGACCATGGGGAACATGATCCGCAGCGGGCGGCCATCGGCCGAAGCGAGCAAGGCACGCAGCTGGGTTTCAAGGATGTCCGGGCGTTGCAAACTCAGGCGAATGCCACGCACGCCGAGGAAGGGGTTTTCCTCGGCAGGCATCGGCCAGTACGGCAGCGGTTTGTCCCCGCCGACATCCAGCGTGCGCACCACCAAAGGGCGCCCTTCGAGGGCTTCCAGCACGCGGCGGTACTCGGCTTCCTGAGTCGCCTGATCCGGCGCCTGGGAATGGTTCATGAACACCAGCTCGGTACGCAGCAGGCCAATGCCTTCGGCGCCCATCGCCACCGCTTCCAGAGTTTCGCCGGCAGCGCCGATGTTGGCAGCGATCTCTACCGGATGGCCGTCGCGGGTGATGGCCGGCTCCAGGCGACGCTCATTTGCCAGGCGCTTGCGCTCCTCGCGGGTGGCGCGCTCGTTGCGGGCCTGGTCCAGCTGCGCATCGGTTGGGGCGACCAGCAGTTCACCGCGCTCGCCGTCAAGCAGCAGCAAGGTGTTTGGCGCTAGCCCAAGCACACCCGGCCCAGCACCGACTATCGCCGGAATGCCCAGCGCGCGGGCGATGATGGCGCTGTGCGAAGTGGCGCCGCCGCCAGCGGTAAGAATGCCTGCGACCCGCTGGGCATTGAGCGTGGCGACGTCCGAAGGCGCCACCTCGTCCATCACCAGGATGTAGGGCTCATCTGGGGCCTGATCGGCTTCCACACCAGTCAGGCAGGCCAGCACGCGACGCCCGACGTCACGCAAATCGGCCGCACGTTCGGCCAGCAGCTTGTCGTGGAGCGCCTCCTGCTGCTGCGCCGCAGTTTCGATTTCCTCCATCCAGGCCGCTTCGGCGCTCAGTCCCTTTTGCAGCCGAACCTGCACTTCCTCGCGCAACGCCGGGTCCTTGAGCATGGCCTGATGGGTGGTGAAGATGTCGCGGATGCTGGCGACCTGACTCTCATTGATCAGCGTGCCGATCTCCGCATGGACCTTGTCCAGCGCCGCATCCAGCCGCTGCAGTTCGATCACCGGAGACTCGCCGCGCTTGGGGTAGTCGATCACCTGCGGCTTGCGTACCAGGACCGGACCGACGGCGATGCCGGGCGCGGCGGCGATGCCGATGACCTGCTCGCCGGCCCGCAAGACGGGCACGTCCTGGGCTGCCTCATTCAGTTGCACGGCCCCCTGCTCCGCCGGCGCCCCGCCGGCCGGCAGCGGCTCGATTTCCTCGCCCAGCCCTTCCTCCACCGCGCGGACCAGCGCCGGCAACGCATCGTCGGCGATCGAGGGCTCGGCGATGAACTCCAGCACCTGGCCGCGATGCGAGCCCATCGCCAGCAGCTTGCTCAGGCTCTTGGCCGAAACACCCGCGCTCTGGCTACCAGCCAGCCGCACTCGGATCTCGCCGGCGAAGGCCTGTGCGACCTCGGTCAGCACCTTGGCCGGGCGGGCATGCAAGCCATGGGCGTTAGCCAGTGGCACCTGGGCACTCGGCCAGTCTGCCGGCACTTCGCCGCCCAGGGCTTCGAGCACTGTGCGACTGGACGTCGCCTGGCTCAGCTCCTGCCCGCGGCCTTCGATCAGCAGATTGCACAGGCGCTCGAGCATCGCCCGATGCGCTTCGCCCAGGCTGGCCAGCACGAAAAGCCCGTTGAGCGGCTGCCCCTGATGCTCGAGATTCGAAGCTGGCGTGACGAAGGCCAGACCAGGACGCTGCACCGCCTGCTCGCTACTCAGCCACCAGAGGCCATCCCCCAGCGGCAGCGCCTGGCCAAGCGGCAGACTGGCGTTGAAACCCGGCTCCACGCACTGCGCGCGCTTGAGCAGCTTGACGCCCTGCCAGGCCAGCTCGTCGAAATCATCCGCAGCGACACCCAGCGAGACCAGCTCGCCATCTAGCGCTAGCGCCTGTGGCGCACCCTGCAGCAGGTCGATGATGGCTTCCGGGCTTTCGGCTTTTTGCAGCGCCTCGCTCAGATCGCCTTCACCCAATGCTCGGGTCAGCAGCTGTAGCAGGCGCAGGTGTTCGTCGGAACGCGCAGCGATACCGATGGCCAGATACACCAGCTGGCCGTTGCCCCAGTCGACGCCGGCCGGAAAATGCAGCAGCCGCACGCCAGTGGTGAACACCTGATCGCGGGTTTCCGGCGTGCCATGGGGAATCGCAAGGCCCTGACCGAGAAAGGTCGAGCCCTGCGCTTCACGCGCACGCAGCCCGTCCAGATAACCCGGCGCGACCAGCCCGTCGGCGACCAGAACTTCACCCAGCAGGGCCAGCGCCGCTGGCTTGTCCGCCGCGGCCTGATGCATGTGGATGTGCTGTGCATTCAACTCAAGCATGGAGAACTCCTTGCGGGCTCGCGATTGTTTTTATACCGGCGGCGTGCGAACGACAGCGCGCCGGCATGACCCGAATCCTGGGCTGGCGCTTATGACCGGACAGCTGCTGAAACGTTTCACCAGAACTTGGCACATTACGCAATTTTGGGTAACTCTAGAAGCCCGAGTTCAAACCACCCGTCTCGGGCATCCATGTACCCCTCCGTAAGAACGTGTTCCATAGTCACTGCAGACAGGAACAGACCAAGGATTTCTAGTTGAAACTGACCGACATCGCCCGCCTCGCCAACGTATCGGTAACCACCGCCAGCTACGTCCTTAACGGCAAAGCCGCTCAGCGGCGCATCAGCCAGGCCACGGTCGAGCGGGTGATGGCCGTAGCCGAACAGCAGGGCTTTCAGCTCGATCAGCAAGCGGCCGGGCTGCGCCGTGGGCAGTCGCGAACCCTTGGCTTCATCGTTCCGGACCTGGAGAACCCGAGCTATGCGCGCCTGGCCAAATTGCTGGAACAGCGCGCCCGCTTGCGCGGCTATCAACTGCTGATCGCAGGTTCCGACGACGAGCCGGACACCGAGCGTCAGGTCATTCAGGTACTGCGCTCGCGTCGCTGCGATGCGTTGATCGTCGCCAGTTGCCTGCCGGCTGACGACCAGAGCTACCGCAAGCTTCAAGCGAGCGGCACCCCGGTGATCGCTCTCGACCGAGCGCTGGATGCCGAGCACTTCTGTTCGGTGGTCAGTGATGACCGCGAAGCAGCCGCGCAGCTGACCCGCTCACTGGACGCTCCCGCGGGAGCGAGTATCGCCCTGATCAGCGCACGGCCAGCCTTGCGCATCAGCCAGCAACGCGAAGAGGGCTTCCGTCAGGCCCTTGCGCAGCATCAGGGCCAGGTCAGCGTGCTGCAGGCCGAACAGTTCAGCCGTGCCTGTGGCCGCGAACAGATGCTCGCCCTGCTCGACCGCGGCCCACTGCCCGATGCGCTGATTACCACCGCTTACGTGTTGCTCGAAGGCGTCTTCGATGCGCTGAGCGAGCGGAACCTGCTGTGGCCAGAGCAGCTGCGGCTGGCGACTTTTGGTGATGCACAGCTGCTGGATTTCCTGCCGATCCGGGTCAATGGGATTTCCCAGCAGCACGAGCAGATCGCCGAGCAGGCACTGGACCTCGCGATACGTGCCATTGAGCTGCGTGACTATCGCCCTGGCGTAATCGCGATCGAGCGTGAGTTGAAGATTCGCCGGCTCTGATCAATCTGCCCCTTGCGGGCGTTGTTTAGCTGAAGGAAGCTTGCGGCCTCTTTGGCGACCGGACCCGCGAGGAAGCTTGCCTGTCGCAACCTGCACGAGTTGCAGCGATTTTGTAGGAGCCCGCTTGCTGGCAATCGAAGCCGCCAGGCCAGACAAGTGCAGCCGTAGCCTAAAGAACCTGATCGCGAGCAAGTTCGCTCCCACGAGACCCTGCCGCGCCAGGCGTGAACGAGCCCTGTTGCCATCTGCTTCCGGCACACGCCCAAAACATCGAGCCCGCTTTTCCAAATGAACATCGAACAGATCACCCAGCGCCTGCATGCCATCCGCGACCAGAATGACTGGCAGCGCTTTCACAGCCCCAAGAATCTCGCCATGGCCGCCAGCGTGGAAATGGCCGAGCTGGTGGAAATCTTCCAGTGGCAGACCGAAGACGAGTCGCGCCAGCTCTCAGCCGACAAACTTGAGCATGCCGGTCAGGAAGTCGGCGACATCCTCATGTACCTGCTCTTGATGTGCAGCGAGCTGGGCATCGACATGGAACAGGCGCTGCTGGCCAAGCTGGCCGACAACGAGCGGCGGTTCGCCCGATGAGCGATCGCCATTTCGACGAGCTGGCGACGCGCTTCGCCGAGAAGATCTACGGCGGCGCCAAGGGCGCAATCCGCCTTGCCGTGCTGCAGGCCGACCTGACGGAAGCCCTGCCGCAACGGCCACTGCGGGTGCTGGATATCGGCGCCGGCCTCGGCCATATGAGCCTGTGGCTGGCTCAGCAGGGCCATGATGTGACCCTGGCAGAACCGGCAGAGCCGATGCTGGAAGGTGCGCGCAAACAATTTGCCGCAGCCGGCCAGCAGGCAACCTTCATTCAGGCGCCCTGGCAGACAGTCGAAAGCCAGGTCGAGGGCCGTTTCGATCTGGTGATCTGCCACGCGGTGCTGGAATGGCTGGCCGAGCCCCAGGCGATCCTGCCGGTGCTGCATCGTCTGACATCGGCCGGCGGCTGGCTATCGCTGGCCTTCTACAACCGCGACGCGCTGATCTACCGCAACCTGCTCAAGGGCCATTTCAAGAAGCTGCGCAGCCAGACCTATGCCGGCGAGCGTCAGAGCCTGACGCCTCAGCAGCCGCTGGACCCACGCGAGCTGGCGGCGCAACTCGAACCGCACTGGCAGGTCGAAACAACCAGTGGCGTGCGCGTGTTCCATGACTACATGCCCGCCGATTTCCAGGCCCGCACCGAGCCTGCCGAACTGATCGAGATGGAACTGGCCTACCGCCGCCATCCACAATTTGCCGGTCTCGGGCGCTACCTGCACTGGATGTGTCGGCCGCTCTGAGCCGACCGGGAGGTACCGATGTCGATCCGCGCCATGCTGCCGGTGCTCTGCCTGGGCCTTGCAGCCTGCCAGAGCCAGAACCCCTATACCGACGAATCCGCGCCGATTCCTCCGGCGCCACCGATCGAGCAGATCCAGTCACCGATCTATCCGGCGGCGCCAAGGGACTTTTCCAGCTACCAGAACTGGAGCTGGCAAGCACCACCGGCCGGCACCGCGTCGATCACCGGCGAGGAGCTGCAGGAAATGGTCGCCGGCGCGCTTGATCAACTCGGCTTGCGCCCCGCGCAGGCCGAGCGCAAGGGCGAGCTATTGATCAGCGCCCGCGCCAGCAAGGAGACCCGCATACGGCAGACTTACGATGATTACGGCCCGCATGTCGGCGTAGGCCGCTACGGTGGCGGCTACGGCTCAGGTTATGGCGTGGGGACGAGCGTACCCATCGTGCGCAACTACGAGGAAGAGGTGCTCTCGGTGCGTATCGAGATGTTCGACGCGGCTTCCGGCCAATCGATCTGGAGCAATCGCGCCGAAGCACGTAGCGGCGGCAGCCGCGCCAAGCAGCAGGATGCGCTGCGCGAGGCTGTGCAGCGGGCGCTGGCGGACTACCCGCCGCGCTGAGCGTGACGGCGATGCAGACTCAGCACCGCGCCGAGGCCTAGACTGAACAGATTCCACCCCCGGAGAACGATCATGTTGCGCCGCCTGTTGCTGATACCTCTGCTCTTCGCGCTAGCCGCCTGCCAGGGCCCGCAGGTGCAGCGCGATTTCGATCCGACGCGGGATTTCTCGGCCTATCGGGCCTGGAGCTGGCAGGAACCGGCGCTGCAGTACCGGCCTGACGATCCACGAATCAAAAGCGACCTCACCGAACAACGCATCCGCGCGGCGATCGCCGAACAGCTCGATCAGCAGGGACTGCGTCCCGCCACGGCCGGCAAAGCGGCGGACCTCAAGGTGCAGGCCTGGTACATCGTCGACCAGCGTACCCAGCAGTACACGACCACCTCCGGCGCCTGGGGCAATCCCTGGTACGGCTACTGGGGTGGGCCGATGTTCACCGACACCCGCACCATCGACTACCAGGTCGGCACGCTGCAGATCGACCTGTATGACGCCGCTGACGGCAAACTGGTCTGGCGCGGCAGCGCCGAGCAGACCCTGAGCAACCGCCAAGGCACCCCCGAGCAACGCGCCGGCAGCATGCGCGAGCTGGTGACACGGGTGCTGTCGCAATACCCGCCGCGCTGAGCCAAGCGCAGCGAACCGCTGTCCCGCTATGGCGAGTCGTATCCCGGCTCGCCATACTGTCGCGCCCTGATTCCGGAGATCCGAAATGCCTGCCGTTGCCTGGTGGTTACTCACCCTTCCGTTCATTGCCGGTGCGATGCTGCCCCTGCAGGCCGGAATCAACGGCCAGGTCGCGCGTCACCTCGGCAACGTGATGGGCGCGGCACTGCTTTCGTTTACCGTGGGCACACTGGCGCTGTTCGTCATCGTGGCAGTCCAGCGCGATATCCCGGCGTTGCAGACGCTGAAGGGCCTGCACTGGTGGCACTGGTGTGGTGGGCTGCTGGGGGCCTTTTTCATCGCCACGGCCGCCTTCGCCGCACCGCGCACGGGAGCGTTGCTGTTCATGGCGCTATTGCTGGCCGGCCAGCTGTTCGTCGCCTTGCTGCTGGACCATTTCGGCTGGGCCGGCTTTCGCCAGTCCAGCATCAGCTTCGGCAAGGTCTCCGGTCTGCTGCTGATCTTCGCCGGCGTCTGGCTGATCCAGCGCGGCTAGCAGGTGCGCGGCGGGCGTCACTCGTGCTCGAAGGCGTAGAACAGGTTGGGCTCGCTGACCAGATAGAGATTGCCCTGTGCATCGAAGGTCATCCCTTCGGCCTGCGGCACGCTGCGCTCGAGTCCGGCAAACCCGCTCCAGAGCGAGCGGAAGCTGACCAGCTCGCCCTCGGCATCGAGTTCCAGCATCATCTTCGCCTCGTCGCTGAGCAGCACCAGATGGCCGGTACGCTCGTCGAAGTGCACCGAGGACAGATCACTGGCCATGTCCAGCTTCTCAATCCAGGCCTCACGGTCGATGATCTTGATGTCCATGTCACCTGCCAGACTGCGCTTGATGCCCTGGATCTCGTAGAGCTTGCGCGGTGAATGCTCCTTGACCACGAACAGCCGATCACCGGCGCGGTCGTACCCGACGCCCTCGAAACCGGTATTGTCCTCGTCGTTCAGAGCCAGGGTGATGGAGCGGGCGTCGGTACGCTGCAGCGGCCCGGCAATCCTGGGAACCTGCACGATCACCAGCGACTGCTTGCGCTCCTCGGTCAACACCAGCAGGTCATCACCCAGATAGGTCACGCCCTCGACGTCCTGGAACCCGCGCAGCGGG
>Ga0154485_1011_pt1 | contig 9757 bp, 7 predicted proteins | sample RifGroC2_FD_115964 | JGI IMG/M metagenome (GOLD analysis project Ga0154485, IMG submission 115964) | Pseudomonadales bacterium GWC2_63_15
GTGCGGTGGCCACTGGCTTGGCGGCGCTGGCACTCGCGCCGCTGACGCAGCTGGCGCGCCAGGCGCGACGCATCGGCCACAACCCGGTCAGCCAGTTGATCTACACCGGACGCCGTGACGAGATCGGCGAGATCGCCTTCGCCATGAAGATGCTGGAAACCGAAGCCGGCGCCATGGTCGGGCGCATCGCCGACTGCAGCCGCCAGCTCAGCAGCCACGCCCGCGACCTGCTCGGTGCCATGCATGGCAGTACCGAAAGCGCCTCGCGCCAGCAGCAGGAAACCGATCTGATCGCCACGGCGATTCGGCAGATGACCGCCAGCGTGCAGGAAGTCGCCCTCAACGCGCAGCGCACGGCCGAGGTGGCGGCCCGCGCGGACAGCGAAGCGGCCAGCGGCCGGGAGATCGTCGGCCTGACCGGCAGCAGCATCACGCGGCTGGCCGGGGACATCCAGCAGGCCGCCGAAGTCATTCATCAGCTGGAAAGCCACAGCCAGGAAATCAGCCGCGTGCTCGAGGTGATTCACAGCATTGCCGAGCAGACCAACCTGCTCGCGCTCAATGCCGCCATCGAAGCGGCGCGTGCCGGCGATCAGGGCCGCGGCTTCGCCGTGGTGGCCGACGAGGTGCGTCAGCTGGCATCGCGCACATCCAGCGCGACCACCGATATCCAGAGCATGATCGGCTCGCTGCAGGCCGGTGCGCGCCAGGCCGTGGACGTCATGCAGCGTAGCCGCGAGCAGGCTCAGCACAGCGTCAGCCATGCCGACCAGGCCGAGCATTCGCTCGGCGGCATCAACAGCCGGGTCAACGAGATCAGCGCCATGAGCAGCCAGATTGCCGCAGCGGTGGATCAGCAAAGCTCGGCCAGCGAGGAGATCACCCAGAGCATCGTCAGCATCCGCGGCAGCTCGGACAATCACGTTGCCACCGGTCTGCACAGCCAGCGCAGCGCCTGCGGCGTCGCCCAGCTGGCCGATGGCATGCTCGAGCTGGTGCAACAGTTCTGGGCGCGGCGGCGGGCGTGATTGCTGCAGTCTGTCGCTTGGACGGGACAGGCTGATATCAGAGTGGCATCATGCGCTCGTCGGCGCTTATTAAATGACGCCGGTTGGCTGGCACTTCGCTGGCCATTGCCGCGCCGACGAGGCATTCCACATGATGCGCGCCTTACTGCTGATGGTCGCCTGCCTGACGTTGCTGCCCTGGACCGGCAACGCGATGGCGGCTGAGCCATCGCCGGTGCTGCAGACGAGGGGGGCGGCGACGCTGCAGGTCGGCGCAGTGGAATACCTGCTGGGCAGGCCGGACGCGGATTTCACCCAGGTCGCCGCAGCGGATCTGCCCTGGCAGCGGCTGAACAGACCCAACCTTGGCAAACAGCGCGACGGTGCCTGGCTGCGCCTCCGGCTGCATAACACGGGCGACGCCGCGAAGCGCTGGTACCTGCTGCTGAAATGGCCGGTGCTCGACCGCGTCGCGGTGCGCCTGTATTACCCGGACAGCGACCGCTGGGGTCAATCCATGCTGGCCGGGGATGCCGTGGCACTGAGCAGCCGACCGCTGGCCGACCATCACTTCGTCTACCCACTCGAGCTGCCGGCGGGCGAGCGAGCGGTGGTCTATCTGCAGCTGCAGGCCAGGGAAACCCTCGCCCTGCCGCTGGAGCTGATCGACGAAAAGCAGCTGATCGAGGGCAAGCTCCGCGACGTCACGCTGGTCAGCCTGTTCTTCGGCGGCATCCTGGTGATCGTGCTGTACAACTGCAGCCTGCTGATCTTCACCCGCGACGGCAGCTACTTCCTCTACGTGCTTTACCTGCTCAGCGCGGTGTTCTACGTGCTGACCATTACCGGCTTCGGCCAGCTCTACCTCTGGCCGGAAATCCCCGAGCTGTCGGCACGCTTCTACGGCCTTTCCGCGGCGCTGTGCTTCTTCACGCCGATGCTGTTCGCCCTGCGCTTTCTCGGCATACGCCGCTATGGCGGCTGGGTCTGGGCGGTGTCCATCAGCCTGACCGGCTACTGGGGCGTGGCGGTGCTCATGCTGCTGCTGGCACCGACCCTGGCGCGCTATCTGTTCATGGACAGCGTCGCGCTGCTGCATTGCGTCGTGACCATGGCCGTGACGCTCAACCTGTGGATGCGCGGCAATCCGTCCGCGCGGTTGTTCAGCATCGCCTGGAGCACCTTGCTCGGCTTCACCGTGGTCAACCTGCTGGCGCTCAACGGCACCTTGCCACTCAATGCCTGGACGCTGAATGGCCAGCTGATCGGCATGTTCGCCGAGTTCGTGCTGCTATCCATGGCGCTGGCCGAGCGCATCAACGTCGAGCGCAACCGGCGCATCGCCGCGCAGCAACTGGCATTGCACGCCTCGGAATCGCTGGCCGAGGAGCGCGCACTTCGTTTGCAGGCCAAGCAGGAGGCGCTGGATCTGCAACTGCGCGCCAACGAGGTGCTCGAAGCGCGGGTGTACGAACGCACCCGTGCGCTGGAAGAAGTCCGCCACGGCCTGGAAGCCGCGAATGCCGAACTGATGCGCTTGAGCACCACCGATTCGCTGACCCAGCTGGCCAACCGCCGGCGTTTCGATCGTCTGCTGGACGAGGAAATCCGCCGCGCGCGGCGCGCCGGCAGCCCACTATCGGTGTTGCTCGCCGATATCGATCACTTCAAGCGGGTCAACGACAGCTACGGCCACCCCTTCGGTGACGAGTGCCTGCGCCAGGTCGCGGCAGTGCTCGCCGCCCACTGCCAGCGCGCCGGCGACGTCGCGGCGCGCTATGGCGGTGAGGAGTTCGTCGTCCTGCTGCCGGGGCTCGACGCCGAACAGGCCGTCGCCCTGGCGGAATCGATCCGCTGCACGATCGCGCACCTGCAGCTGCAGCATGGCGAACAGCCGGTGGCGCTGACCATCAGCCTTGGCGTCGCCACGCTGACCCCCTCGCTCGTCGCGCCGGCCGATCTGCTGGCGGCGGCGGATGCGGCGCTCTATCAGGCCAAGAACGCTGGTCGCGACCAGGTGGCTCTGGCCGCTGAGGTCAATGCTGGCGAGCAGACTCCGGCCCTCAACGCTTGAGCGGTATGAAACGGTCCTGCGCGAGGTCCGCGCGGCTCGCTGGCATGCCCTGAAAAAGGGTCCGCCCGCTGCGCGCCTAAATACAAAAAGTTACATACAATGACCCGCTTCAGGCTCCGGTCGCACGGCGGGGCCGCGCCGATACCACCACGTCCTTCCGAAGCGCTTCCGGCTCGATTCCGGCGGCGCTACCGGCCATGAGAAATCGATGCCGTTCAATGCACTGCTGATCCTGTGCTTCATGCTTCTGCTTGGTGCTGCGCCGGGCCGGGCTGTGGCCGAAGACAGCCTGATGATCGAAAGCCGGCACGCTCCCGGGCTGCAGGTTGGCCAACCGGAGTACGCGCTTGGCCGGCTGGAGTCTGGCTTCGACCAGGCACGCAGCGACGACCGGGGTTGGCAGCCGCTGCAGGTACCCAATCTGCTCCGCCAGCCAGCAGGCGCATGGCTACGATTCCCGGTGCACAACCTCCAGGCAAATGCCAGCAGCTGGTATCTGTTGCTCAAGTGGCCCGTGCTCGACCGCGTTACGCTGCGCGTCTACTACCCGCGGCAGGACCGATGGGGTGAGCCCATGGTCGCTGGCGATACGCTGGCGGTCAGTCAGCGGCCGGTGGTCGATCACAACCTGGTCTTCCCGCTGAACCTGCAGCCCGGCGAGCAGGCGGTGGTCTATCTGCAGCTGGAGGCCAGCGAGCTGATGGTGCTGCCGCTGGAGCTGGTCGACGAGACGAGCTTCATCGAGGGCAAGGTGCTCGATACGGCGCTGTTCAGCCTGTTCTTCGGCGGCATGATCGTCATCGTGCTGTACAACCTGAGCCTGCTGATTTTCACCCGCGACCTCAGCTATCTGCTGTACGTGCTGTATCTGCTCAGCGCAATGTTCTACGTCGGCACCATGAGCGGCTTCGGCCAGCTGGTGTTGTGGCCCGGCGCACCGCCGTTCTCGGCGCGCTTCTACACGCTGTCGGCAACCCTGTGCTTCCTTACTCCGCTGCTTTTCGTCGTACGCTTTCTGCAGGTTCGCCAGTACGGCGGCTGGGTCTGGCACATCACCTGGGTGCTGGGCTGCTACTGGATCACGGTGCTGTTGGCGGTGCTGCTGATTCCGGAGCATGCACACTGGCTGTTCATGGAATACGTGGCGCTGCCCTACTGCCTGATCAGCCTGGCGGTGACGCTCACGTTGTGGGCCCGTGGCAACGTATCGGCGCGGCTGTTCAGCATCGCCTGGATAACGCTTCTGGGTTTCACCGTCATTCACCTTCTGGCGCTGTGGGGCTACATGCTACTCAATCGCCTGACGCTGCATGGCCAGCTGGTAGGCATGTTCATCGAGTTCGTGCTGCTATCGATGGCGCTTGCCGAACGGATCAACCTGGAGCGCAATCAGCGCATCGCCGCCCAGCAGCTGGCGCTGGAGACCTCGCGCAGCCTGGCCGACGAACGCGAGCAGCACCTGCAGGCCAAGCAACAGGCACTGCTGATCCAACAGCGTGCCAATGAAGAGCTGGACGCGCGTAGTGGCGCGCACCAAGGCGCTCGAGGAAGTCCGTCACGGTCTCGAGCTGGCGAATGCCGAGCTGCTCAGACTGAGCTCCACCGATCCGTTGACGCACCTCGCCAATCGCCGCCAGTTCGATCAGCTACTCGAAGACGAGGTCCGTCGCGGACGCCGCAACGGCACGCCGTTGACCGTCCTGCTGGGCGACATCGATCACTTCAAGCGAGTCAACGACAGCTACGGCCATCCGTTCGGCGACGAGTGCCTGCGCCGGGTCGCGGCGGTACTCCAGCAGCATTGCCAGCGAGCCGGTGATCTCGCGGCGCGTTACGGTGGTGAGGAGTTCGTCATCACGCTGCCGGCAACCGGCGGGCCGCAGGCGGTGCTGCTGGCCGAGCGGATGCGGCAGGATGTCGAGCGGCTTGAGCTCGACTGCGACGGCGAGCGCGTCAGCCTGACCATCAGCTTTGGCGTGGCTACGCTCGATCCGCAAGCCGCGGCGTCGCCGCTGGAGTTGCTCAGTGCAGCAGACCGTGCGCTCTATGAGGCCAAGCGCAGCGGCCGCAATTGCGTGGTCGAGGCCGCCGACCTCGGGTCGGATGGCGCGACCGTGTTTGCCTGAGGCGCGGCCGCCCCTCAGCTCTCGGCCGGTACGAAACGCACCCGCACCAGCAGGCCGCCGAGAGCGCCCTGATCCAGGCTGATCTCGGCGCGATGGGCGCGGACGATTTCGCCGACGATGGCCAGTCCGAGGCCGGCACCATGGCCGCTGGTGTCGCGGCGGTAGAAGCGCGCGAAGACGCGATCGCGCTCGGCGGCCGGAATACCCGGGCCGTCGTCCTCCACCTCCAGCACGGCGCCGTCAAGCACCCGCAGCACCACGTTGCCTCCGTCGCCGGTATGCGCCAGCGCGTTGTCCAGCAGGTTGCTCAGCAGTTCGCTGATCAGCGTTGGCTCGCCGTCGATCCATACCGGTGCCTCCGCCTCCAGCGCCAGGGCGACGCCGCGCTTGTGCGCCAGCGCGGCCATCGCCAGGCCCAGCTCGCGGGCCAGCTGCGACAAATCCAGGCGCTGCGCGCCGCCTTCGGCGATGGATTGCGCGCCGCTTTCGATGCGCGCCAGCGAGAGCAGCTGGTTGGCTAGGTGGATGACCTTGTCGGTGCTCTGTCCGGCGTCCTCCAGGGTGCTGCGCCAGACCGCCGGTTCGGCTTCGCGCAGGCCCAGCTCGATCCGCGCCTTGAGCGCCGCCAGCGGCGTGCGCAACTCGTGGGAGGCATCGGCGATGAAGCGCGCCTGGCGTTCGAACTGCCCGCGCAGGCGCTCGGTGAATCCGTTGAGCGCCGCCACCAGCGGCCTCAGCTCGCGCTGTACATGGATCAGCGGCAGCGGCCGCAGGTCATCCGGTGCGCGCTCCTGCACCGCTTCGCTGAGCTGCCCCAGCGGTCGCAGCGCGGCGCTGACCGCCAGCCACACCAACACCAGCGCGGCGATCGCCAGCAGGCCGACGCGCCACAGGGTGTCGGTCAGCAGGCTGCGCGCCATGCGCTCGCGGGCGCCGAGGGTTTCGGCCACGCGGATCTCGGCGATGCCGTTGAGCTCCGGTTCGCTGACCGGCTGCAGCAGGCTGACCAGGCGCACGCCCTGGCCCTGGAACTCGCCGTCGTAGAAGCGCGCCAGCGCCGGGTAGTCGTCGGTGCGCGGGACGTCGGCAGCGGGCGCCGGCAGGTTCTCGTAGCCGCTGACCAGGCGCCCCTGGATGTCCAGTACCCCGTAGTAGATGCGCCCGGCGCTGTCGTAGGCGAAGGTGTCCAGCGCCACGTAGGGCACGTTGGCGCGCAGCACGCCTTCATGGGTGACCAGGCCATCGGCGATGGCCCGGGCCGAGGCGAGCAGGGTGCGGTCGTAGGCAGTATCGGCGGCGGCGCGGCCGTTCCAGTAGGCGCTCAGGCCGCCGAACAGCAACAGCAGCGCGAGCAGGATCGCCAGCCGCCGCAGCAGCCGCGCGCGCAGACTGCCGGCGAGCGCTTTCTCAGCCATCGAGCGCCTCGAGCAGGTAACCGAGGCCGCGGAAGGTGACGATGCGTACCGGCTGGCCCTCGAGCTTCTTGCGCAGGCGGTGGATGTAGATCTCGATCGCTTCGGCGCTGGCGTCCTCGTCCAGGCCGAATACCTGGGCGGCCAGCTGATCCTTGCTCATCACCCGACCGGGGCGGGCGATCAGCGCTTCCAGCACGCCCTGCTCGCGGGAGGTCAGCGTCAGTGGCTCGTCGGCCAGGCTGAAGCGCCGCGCATCCAGATCGTAGACCAGCGCGCCGCAACGCTGCTGGCGTTCGCCGCCGCCGACGCTGCGCCGCAGCAGCGCCTTGACCCGTGCTTCCAGCTCGGACAGTTCGAACGGCTTGGCCAGGTAGTCGTCGGCGCCGAGGTTGAGCCCGTGCACGCGATCACTGACCTCGCCGCGGGCGGTGAGCATCAGCACCGGCAGCGTCTTGCCGCGCTCGCGCAGGCGCGCCAGCACCTGAAAGCCGTCGAGCCGTGGCAGGCCGACGTCGAGGATCGCCAGCGCATAGTCCTCGCTGGCCAGCGCCAGGTCGGCGGCGACGCCATCGTGCAGCAGGTCCACGGTCCAGCCGGCGGCGCGCATTGCCTGCGCCACGCTTTCGGCCAGCTGGGGGTGGTCCTCGACCAGAAGAATTCGCATTGCCTGTCCTCTGCGATGGCGACGGAGCGCCAGTGTAGCGGCAGAACTTTCACGCCGCTGCTGGCTTTCAGCGCTGAAAGGCTGGCGAAAGCTTGACCGCCTAGGATCGCTCGCAGGTGGCTCGAACCACCACGCGCGGCGCATGCGCCGTCACAACAAAAACAATAGTGGAGATACCCCGATGCTGACTGCCGTCAGACGTTCACCCGCTCCTGCCCGTCTCGCTTTGGCCGTTGCCGCCGCCTCGCTGGCACCCATGGCCCAGGCCGCATTCATCGAAGACAGCAGCGCGACCCTGCAGACCCACAACATCTACCTGAACCGCGATTTCCGCGAAGGCAGCGGCCAGTCCAAGCGTGAAGAATGGACCCAGGGCTTCATCCTCGACGTCCAGTCGGGCTTCACCGAAGGCACCGTCGGCGTGGGCCTCGATGCCCTGGGCATGCTCGGCGTCAAGCTGGATTCCGGTGGCGGCCGCGCTGGCACCGACCTCTTGCCGGTGCACGACGATGGCAGCACGCCGGACGAGTTCAGCCGCCTGGGCCTGACCGCCAAGGCCAAGATTGCCGAGACCGAGCTGCGCTATGGCTCGCACATTCCCGAGACGCCGGTGGTCAAGGCCAGCGACAGCCGCACGCTGCCGCAGGTGTTCGAAGGCGCCACCGTCACCTCCACCGATATCGACGGCCTGATCCTGACCGGCGGGCGCCTGGACAAGGTGATCGACCGCTCCTCGACCAACTCCCAGGACCTGCAGCTGAACAACAAGAACGGCCGTTTCGCCAGCGCCGCCGAGGCCGATCACCTGACCTTCGCCGGTGCCGAATACGCGTTCAATGAGAACCTCACCGGGCGCTACTACTACGGCGAGCTGGATGACGTGTACCGCCAGCATTTCTTCGGCCTGCTGGCGAACAGGCCGCTGAGCGACAACTCCGCGCTGAGCGCCGACCTGCGCGTGATGCTCAGCGACGACACCGGCGCGGCGAATGCCGGCAAGATCAATAACCAGGCCTGGAACGGCATGCTCGGCTACAGCCTGGGCGGCCACAAGCTCAGCCTCGGCTACCAGCAGATGCGCGGCGACACCGGCTACGCCTACATCGATGGCGGCGACCCCTTCCTGGTCAACTTCGTGCAGATCAACGACTTCGCCAACGCCGACGAGCGCTCCTGGCAGGCCCGTTACGACTACAACTTCGCCGCCATGGGCATCCCCGGGCTGACCTTCCTGACCCGCTACATCTCCGGCGACAACGCCGAGTACTCCGGCGGCAGCAACGGCAGCGAGTGGGAGCGCGACTTTGAATTCAAGTACGTGGTGCAGAGCGGCCCGCTGAAGAACGTCGCGCTGCGCTGGCGCAACGCAATGTTCCGCTCCGATTTCGCCCGCGACGCCGATGAAAACCGCCTGATCGTCAGCTACAGCCTGCCGATCTGGTAAACAGAACAAGAAGAGGATCTTTCGATGAAAACCCGACTCAGCCGTTTCGCCCTGCTGTCGTCCTGCCTGCTGCTGTCGAGCCAGCTGCTGGCCGAACCCAAGCGCCCCGAGTGCATCGCCCCGGCCAAGCCCGGCGGCGGGTTCGACCTGACCTGCAAGCTGGCCCAGAGCGGCCTGAAGGACGCCGGCCTGCTCGAGGCGCCGATGCGCGTCACCTACATGCCCGGCGGCGTCGGCGCGGTGGCCTACAACGCCGTGGTCGCCCAGCGTGCGGCGGAAGCCGGCACCATCACCGCCTTCTCCAGCGGTTCGCTGCTCAACCTCGCCCAGGGCAAGTTCGGCCGCTACGACGAGAGCGCCGTGCGCTGGCTCGCCGCGGTCGGCACTGATTACGGCGCCATCTCGGTACGTGCCGACGCGCCCTACCAGAACCTCGACGAGCTGATTGCCGCGGTGAAGAAGGACCCGGGCAGCGTGGTGTTCGGCGCCGGCGCCACCATCGGCGGCCAGGACTGGATGCAGACCGCGCTGATCGCCCGCGCTGCCGGTGTCGATCCGAAGAAGCTGCGCTACGTCGCCTTCGAGGGCGGCGGCGAAACCCTCACCGCCATGCTCGGCGGCCATGTGCAGGTCACTTCCAGCGGCCTCGGCGAAGTCACCCCGCAGCTCGACGCCGGCAAGATCCGCATCCTCGCCGTGCTCTCCGACGAGCGTCTGCCGGGCAAGCTGGCCGACATTCCTACTGCCAGGGAACAGGGCTACGACATCAGCTGGCCGGTGATCCGCGGCTTCTACATGGGGCCGGAAGTGCCTGACGAGGACTTCAACTGGTGGAAGACCCAGTTCGACACCCTGCTCGCCGACGAAGACTTCGCCAAGCTGCGCGAACAGCGCGACCTGTTCCCGCTGTCGATGACCGGCGATGAGCTGGAAGCCTTCGTCAAGAAGCAGGTGCAGGACTACAAGGCGCTGGCCGGCGAGTTCGGCCTGGTCAAGTAACGCGAACCGGCCCGCGTTCGCGGGCCGC
>Ga0154485_1153_pt2 | contig 9676 bp, 6 predicted proteins | sample RifGroC2_FD_115964 | JGI IMG/M metagenome (GOLD analysis project Ga0154485, IMG submission 115964) | Pseudomonadales bacterium GWC2_63_15
AGCGCGTCGGCCCTGCTGAACAGCTGTTGCAGATCGCACAGCAGCTGTTGCGGGCCGGCATCGAAGAACATCTTCACCAGCCCCGGATTCTGCGTCGCCATCGCCACCATCACCCGATGCAGACCGATGGACTCGGGGCTATTGACCAGCTCATTGAAGGCGCCGCCGATCGCCAGCAGCACCTGCTCGATGTCGCAATCCGCCTCCACCTGAAACAGCCGCCTCGGCAGGCGCGTTTCGCAGGTGGTCTTCACGGCCGCGCTGAAGAGCGCCTCCTTGTCCTTGAAGTGGCTGTACAGCGTGAGCTTGGAAACGCCGGCTTCGGCGGCAATGGCCTCCATGCTGCTGCCTTCGTAGCCGTTGCCGAGGAACAGCACCTGCGCGGCAGCGAGGATCGCCTCGCGCTTGGCGGGGTCCTTCGGACGGCCTGGGCCGGGCGATACGGAATGGATTTCTGTCATGGGCGTTTTAATAGTGGACTGGCTGGTACGCTATTTTTACTATACCGCTCAGTATAAGTATTCCAATCCGCTTCGCGACAGAGAGACTTCATCGTGTTCCGACATGCCTTGTCCCTTGCCTCTATGTTCGGTAGTGCACTTGTTCTGGTCGCCTGCGGCAACGGCGAGCCGCCGCAGCAGCTGCCTCGTCCGGTCATGGTGGTGCAGCCGCAGCCGGCCAGCGAAGCACGCGAGAGCTATCCCGGCGAAGTGCACGCGCGTTACGAGCCTGAGCTGGCCTTTCGCATCGGTGGCAAGGTCGTCGAGCGGCTGGTCGAAGCGGGCGACCGCGTACGCAAGGACCAGCCCTTGGCTCGTCTCGATCCGCAGGATGTGCGGCTGCAGCTGGACGGCATGCGCGCGCAGGTGGCGGCCGCGGAAGCCAATCTGCGCGTGGCCAAGGCCGAACATGACCGCTACAAGGCGCTGCTCGGTCGCCAGCTTGTCAGCCAGTCGCAGTTCGATAACGCCGACAACTCCTATCGCGCCGCGGCTGCCCGTTTGCAGCAGGCGCGCGCCGAATTCGATGTGGCCAGCAATCAGGTCGATTACGCGGTACTGCGCGCCACCAGCGATGGCTTGATCGCGCAGCGCCGAGTCGAGGTGGGGCAGGTGGTCGCTGCGGGGCAGACCGCGTTCGTACTGGCAGCGGATGGCGAGCGGGAAGTGGCCATCGATCTGCCGGAGCAATCGCTGGAGCGCTACCGGGTTGGCCAGGAAGTCGAGGTCGAACTCTGGTCGCAACCGGGGCGCCACTATCTCGGCAAGATCCGCGAACTCTCGCCAGCCGCCGATGCGCAGTCGCGGACCTATTCCGCGCGCGTTGCCTTCAGCGAACAGGAGGTGCCGGCCGAGCTGGGACAGAGCGCGCTGGTGAGCATTCGCCGCGATGGCGAAGTGTCGCTGGCGGTGCCGCTGTCAGCGCTGAGTGCGGAAAAGGGCCGGGCGCACGTATGGCGGCTCAAGGCCGACTCCACCGTAGAGCGCGTCGAAGTACGTGCAGGGCCCTTCGGCGAACAGCTGGTGCCAGTCCTCGAAGGGCTTGACGCCGACGACTGGATCGTCCTGGCCGGGGTGCAAATGCTCAGCGATAACCAGCCGGTTCGCCCGGTGGATCGCCACAATCGCCCCGTCGAGCTGGCCGCCCAGGAGTAATCGCGATGCGCTTCAATCTCTCCGCCTGGGCGCTGCAGAACCGGCAGATCGTCGTCTACCTGATGCTGCTGCTGGCGATCGTCGGCGCGCTGTCCTACAGCAAGCTAGGCCAGAGCGAGGACCCGCCATTCACCTTCAAGGCCATGGTCATCCAGACGCAATGGCCGGGCGCTACCGCCGAGGAAGTATCGCGCCAAGTCACCGAGCGCATCGAGAAGAAGCTGATGGAAACCGGCGAGTACGAGCGCATCGTCTCGTTCTCCCGACCGGGCGAATCCAATGTCACCTTCATGGCACGCGACTCGATGCGCTCGAAGGACATTCCCGACCTCTGGTACCAGATTCGCAAGAAGATTGGCGACATCCAGCACACCTTTCCGCCGGGTGTGCAGGGGCCCTTCTTCAATGACGAGTTCGGCACCACCTTCGGCAACATCTACGCCCTGACTGGCGACGGTTTCGACTACGCGATCCTCAAGGACTACGCCGACCGCATCCAGCTGCAGCTGCAGCGGGTGAAGAACGTCGGCAAGGTCGAGCTGATCGGCCTGCAGGACGAGAAGATATGGATCGAGCTCTCCAACGTCAAACTGGCCACGCTCGGGGTTCCGCTGGAAGCCGTGCGCCAGGCGCTGGAGGCGCAGAACGCGGTAACGGCTGCCGGTTTCGTCGAGACCATCAGCGATCGGGTGCAGCTGCGCGTCACCGGCAGCTTCGAGACGGTCAAGGAGATTCGTGATTTCCCCATCCGCGTTGCCGGCCGCACCTTCCGTATCGGTGATGTTGCCGAGGTACATCGCGGCTTCAACGACCCGCCCGCGCCGCGCATGCGCTTCATGGGCGAGCCGGCCCTGGGTCTGGCGGTTTCGATGAAAAGCGGTGGTGACATCCTGGTGCTGGGCGAGGCACTGGAGCAGGAGTTCGCCCGCCTGCAGCGGGAGCTGCCGGCGGGGATGCAGCTGCGCAAGGTCTCGGATCAGCCCGCTGCGGTGAAGACCAGCGTAGGTGAGTTCGTCAAGGTGTTGATCGAAGCGCTGGTGATCGTATTGCTGGTGAGTTTCTTCTCGCTAGGCGTGCGTACCGGGCTGGTGGTCGCGCTGTCGATTCCGCTGGTGCTGGCGATGACTTTCGCCGCCATGAGCTATCTGGACATCGGCCTGCACAAGATCTCCCTTGGCGCCCTGGTCCTGGCTCTCGGGCTGATGGTGGACGACGCGATCATTGCGGTGGAGATGATGGCGATCAAGATGGAGCAGGGCTACGACCGCCTCAAGGCCGCCAGCTTCGCCTGGACCAGCACGGCATTCCCGATGCTGACCGGCACGCTGATCACCGCGGCGGGTTTCCTGCCGATCGCCACCGCCAATTCCAGTACCGGCGAATACACCCGCTCGATCTTCCAGGTGGTCGCCATTTCGCTCATTGCGTCCTGGATCGCCGCTGTAATGTTCGTGCCGCTGATCGGCGAAAAGCTGCTGCCGGACCTGGCCAAAAAATCGGCACACAAGCACGGCGCGAGCAGTGAAGGCCACGATCCTTACGCAACGCCGTTCTACCAGCGAGTGCGTCGCGTGGTGACCTTCTGCGTGCGCCGGCGCAAGACCGTCATCCTGCTCACCCTGGCGATCTTCGTCGCCGCGGTGGTGCTGTTCCGTCTGGTGCCGCAACAGTTCTTCCCCGCTTCCGGCCGTTTGGAGCTGATGGTCGATCTCAAACTGGCCGAAGGCGCCTCGTTGAAGGCGACCGAAGCAGAGGTGGCGCGGCTGGAACAGCTGCTCAAGGAACGAGCCGGCATCGACAACTTCGTGGCTTACGTCGGCACCGGCTCGCCGCGTTTCTACCTGCCGCTGGACCAGCAGCTGCCGGCGACCAGCTTCGCCCAGTTCGTCGTGCTGGCCGACAGCATCGAGTCCCGCGAGTCCCTGCGCGCCTGGCTGATCGAACGCATGCGCGAAGATTTCCCGAGCCTGCGCGGTCGCGTGACGCGGCTGGAGAATGGCCCGCCGGTGGGCTATCCGGTGCAGTTCCGTGTCACCGGCGAGCATATCGACGTGGTGCGCGGGCTGGCTCGCCAGGTCGCTGCCAAGGTCAACGAGAACCCGCACGTGGCCAACGTCCATCTGGACTGGCAGGAGCCGAGCAAGATGGTCCGGCTCAACGTCGATCAGGATCGTGCCCGGGCGTTGGGCGTGACCACCGCCGAGCTGTCCAGCTTCCTGCGGCGCACATTCACCGGCAGCAGCGTCAGCCAGTTCCGCGAGGACAACGAGCTGATCGAGATCCTCCTGCGCGGCACCGAGCGCGAGCGGCTCGAGCTGTCGATGCTGCCGAGCCTGGCGATTCCCACCGAGAGCGGGCGCAGCGTGCCGCTGTCGCAGGTGGCGACGCTCGAGTACGGCTTCGAGGAGGGCGTGATCTGGCACCGCAACCGCCTGCCAACGGTCACCGTGCGCGCCGATGTGTACGGAGAGCAGCAGCCGGCGGCACTGGTGCGTGAGATCGAGCCGACCCTGGCCGACATTCGGGATCAGTTGCCCGGCGGTTATCTGCTCGAGGTCGGTGGAACGGTGGAGGACTCCGAGCGCGGCCAGCGTTCGGTGAATGCCGGCATGCCGCTGTTCGTCATCGTCGTGCTGACCCTGTTGATGGCGCAGCTCAAGAGTTTCTCGCGCTCGGCCATGGTGTTCCTCACCGCGCCGCTGGGCATCATCGGTGTTGCACTGTTCCTGCTGCTGTTCGGGCAGCCGTTTGGCTTTGTGGCGATGCTCGGCACCATCGCGCTGTCGGGGATGATCATGCGTAACTCGGTGATTCTGGTGGATCAGATCGAGCAGGACATCGGTGCCGGTCAGGCGCGCTTCACCGCCATCGTCGATGCCACGGTGCGCCGCTTCCGGCCCATCGTGCTGACTGCGCTGGCATCGGTGCTGGCAATGATTCCGTTGTCGCGCAGTATCTTCTTCGGGCCAATGGCGGTGGCGATCATGGGTGGCCTGATCGTCGCCACGGCGCTGACGCTGCTGTTCCTGCCAGCCCTGTATGCCGCCTGGTTCAAGGTCCGGGAAGACGAAGCCGGCACCCTCTGAACGGCAAGAGGGCGCGCCCGCTGCGGCGCGCCTAGATGCCGGCGGCCTCGAGCAGTCGTTCGGCGGCGACTTTCGCGTCCCGCGCCTGCTCGCCCGGCCCTTCGATATGCGCCATGCTCAGCGCGCCTTCGAGCAGATACTGCAGTTGGCGCGCCAGCTGCAGCGGCTGTGGCGCATCCAGGCGTTCCAGCAGCTCGCGAAGGTAGGCCAGCAGCTCTGCCTTGTAGGCGGAGGAGCGGCGGTGAATCGGGTGGTCGCGGTCGTGATATTCGGCCGCTGCGTTGATGAACAGGCAGCCGCAGAAGGCGTCGTTGCCGTGAATCATTGCGTGCAATCCATCGAAAATTCCCAGTAGCGCCTCACGCGGCGGCAGTCTGGTGGCACGCTCGCGCAGGCGCGTCAGCATCAGCTCGTGGCGCGCTTCCAGCACGGCCAGGATCAGCTCGTCCTTGGACTTGAAGTGCTTGTACAGCGTCATCTTGGCCACGCCGGATTCGGCCAGGATGCGATCGATGCCGGTGGCGTGATAACCCTCGCGATAGAACAGACTCTCTGCGGTGTTGAGCAACTGGTCGCGCTTGTTCGATGCCATGGATACCTCCTGTGGTTCGACATTATGCGGGAGCGCTCGCGGCTTGCTCCAGTTGGGGTGGATTTGCTTTGGTGCTTGCAGTGTACAGACAGGTCTGTCTATTATCCAGTCGCAGCCAATCACGAGGGCAACACCATGAAGCTTTACGACCTGACCCTATCCGGCAATTGCCACAAGGTTCGTCTGTTTCTCAGCCTGATCGGCCAGCCGGTGGAGCTGGTGCCGGTGAATCTGCTTGCGGGCGAGCACAAGCAGCCGGCGTTCCGTGAAATCAATCCGCGCGGACAGATTCCGGTGCTCGAGGACGGCGAATTTCGACTTGGCGATTCCCAGGCAATCCTGGTGTATCTGGCCCAGCGCTATGCCAATGAGTGGTATCCGCAGGACGCCGAAACCCAGGGCCACATCGCCAACTGGCTGAGCTTTGCCGCCAACGAGGTGCAGCATGGCCCGGCCACCGTGCGTCTGGGCAAGCTGTTCGGCCGGCCGATCGACGAGCCGCTGGCGCAGGCACGTGCCGCCAGCGCCCTGCGTACGCTCGAGCGGCACCTTGCGCAGCACGCCTGGCTGGCGCAGACCAGCGAACCGACCATCGCCGACATTGCCGTCTTCCCCAACGTCGCGCTGGGTGGTGACGGCGGGCTCGATCTGGCTGCCTATCCGGCGCTGCAGGCCTGGTTCGCCCGCGTCCGCGCGCTGCCGGGCTATGTCGGCATGCCGGGGTTGTGACGCCATGAACGTGCAGAATGGTCGGATGCCCGGCGAGCTGGACCGGCACCCGGGCCGGCGGATCGGAGTATCGCTGCTGCTGGTGATCGGGCTGGCAGTCTCCCTGTTTGGCTTCGTCGAAGATGCTTCGGCTGCGCAAGGGTTGCGCTTCAGCCTGGTGAAGACGGCGCAGAGCGAAAGTGGCGACTTTCTGCTGGGGCGGGACGGTTGGCAGGAGGCACCACCCACTCAGCACATTGCGATTCTGATCGAGCATCGCGGCAGCCGCTTGCTGTTCGGTACAGGGCTCGGTCGGCAGATCGACGCGCAGCTGGACGCCGAGGTGCCCTGGCGAATCAAGCGCTACGCGGACGTACGCCCGGTGCGCGATCAGCTGGAGGGGGACGGACTGGAGATCGATCGTATCGTGCTGGGGTGCGTGCGCTGGGAGCACGCTTCGGGGCTGGTCGACTATCCCGAGGTACCGGTATTGGCCAGCGCGGACAGCCTGGGCTATCTGGAGGCTGCCACGCCGCCAGGGGTGTTGCCCAGTCAGTTTCGCCACCCGGTCCGCTGGCAGTCGCTGGAGTTCCAGGCGAGCCCTTATCGGGAGCACCGTCGTAGCCTGGATCTGTTCGGCGACGGCCAGGTCGTGCTGGTGCCGCTGGATGGCCATGGGGCGGTCGGTCTGTTCCTCACGCTTGCCGATGGCCGCCGCTTCTTCTTTCGCGGCGACCAACTGGGACGGGACGCCGGCGATGCGCCAGAGGACGTTATCGCGCTGCAGGATGCCAACACCCAGGCTTCGCTCGGCTTCTATCCGCGCTGGGTGGAGGGAGCCGGACAATAAAAAAACAGCGCGGCCGCTGCGGATTTGGGCGATGCTTAGGGCATGGGAACGAGCGATCAGCCGCGCGACGGCGCCGCCCCGATCGCCAGGCCCGTGCCCAATGGCCGAAGTAGGTCTGCCGCTGTGAAGACGGATAGCTACGCGCCTCTTGCGAGTGTCATCGATTTGTTGCTGGATGCCATCTGCGTGGTCGATGCGCAGGGCAACTTCGTCTACGTCAGCGCCGCCTGCGAGCGCATCTTCGGCTACACCCCGCAGGAGATGCTCGGCAAGCGGATGATCGAGATGGTCTATCCCGAAGACCGTGCCCGGACCCTGGCCGCCGCCAAGGAGGTCATGGCTGATCAGCCGCTGCTGCACTTCGAGAACCGTTACGTGCGCAAGGACGGCGGTGTGGTGCACATCATGTGGTCGGCCTGCTGGTCGACCGATAACAAGCTGCGCATCGGCGTGGCGCGCGACATCACCCAGCGCAAGCAGTCCGAAGCGATGCAGGCGGCGCTCTATTCGATCTCCGAGGCGGCGCACGGGGCCAAGGACCTCGCAGCGCTGTATCAGCAGATCCATCTGACCATCGCCCAGCTGCTGCCGGTGGACGATTTCATCGTGGCCATCCGCAATGCTGCCAGCGGCGAGCTGAGTTATCCCTACCAGGCGCTGGCGCTCGATTCGGCCGGGCTGCCAGCGGAACCTGCGGCGTCCCTGTGTTTCTCCGTTCTGCATGGCGCGCAGCCGTTGCGCTTCAATGCGGACTCGATGCCAGCGCTGGCGCTTCCGCTCGGTGATGGGGATACCCATGCCTGGTGGCTGGGGGTGCCGCTCAGTTCGAGCGAGGGGGTGATCGGCGTGCTGTTGCTCAAGAGCACGGCCGCGCCCTACACCGAGAAGGATCAGGAGCTGCTGCAGTTCGTCTCGGTGCAGGTGGTCACGGCAATCGAGCGCAAGCAGCTGTATGCACGCCTGCACCGGATGGCGCAGTACGACGAACTCACCGGCCTGCCGAATCGCGCCTGTTTTCGCGATCGCCTGGACACGGCCTTGGCGCGGGTGCGGCGCAATGGCGGACGCGTCGCCTTGCTCTACGTGGATCTGGATCGCTTCAAGCAGGTCAACGATACCTACGGACACAGCGGTGGCGACCAGCTGCTGCGCGCAGTGGCCGATCGCCTCACGCACTGCGTGCGCGACACCGATACCGTGGCGCGGCTGGGTGGCGATGAGTTTGTGGTGCTGCTGGAAAGCATCGCCGAGGCAGAGGATGCCCGCCGCGTCGTCGACAAGATCCGCGCGGCCTTCGAGGAGCCGATGCAGATTGCCGAGCACAGTCTCGATATCGGCTTGAGCATAGGCACCGCGCTCTATCCCGAAGACGGTGATGCGGAGGCCCAGCTGCTCAAGCAGGCCGACGACCGCATGTATCTGATGAAGGCCCGTGGCGGCCAGCCGCAGGATTGCGACTGAAGGTCCCGGACATATCGGCACCGCGCCTCAGAACGACTTCAGCATCCTGCCCAGCAACTCCATCGCCTGCTCGCTGCGGGCGTCCCATGGATGGCCGTGATTCAGCCGCGCGCAGTTGCGAAAGCGCTGGGTCGCCGAAAAGATCGGCCCTGGCGCCAGGCTGATGCCATGGGCCAGCGCCAGTTGCAGCAGCTGCAGCGAATCCACCTGCTCGGGAAATTCGAACCACAGAAAGTAGCCGCCGCTGGGCCGGGTGACTCGCGTGCTCGCAGGGAAATGGCGGGCCGCGGAGGCGAGCATCGCACCCTGCTGCATCTCCAGCGCATGGCGCAGCTTGCGCAGGTGACGGTCGTAGCCGCCGTGCTGCAGGTAATCGGCAATGGCGGCCTGCGCCGGCACGGAAGGGGAAATGGTGGTCATCAGCTTGAGCCGGGCGATCTGCTCGGCATAGCGACCGCCGGCAACCCAGCCGACCCGGTAACCGGGCGCGAGACTCTTGGAGAACGAACCGCAGTGCATCACCAGACCTTCGCGATCATGGCTTTTCACCGGCTTGGGCGGCTCGCGGGTGAAGTAAAGCTCGGCGTAGACGTCGTCCTCGATCAACGGCACCTGGTGGCGCTGCAACAGCTCATAGAGCTGCTGCTTCTTCGCCTCGCCCATGCTCGCGCCCAGCGGGTTCTGCAGGCTGCTCATGAACCAGCAGGCCTTGATCGGCAAGTGCGCGAGGCGGTCGGCGAGGATGTCGAGGTCGATGCCTTCGCGCGGGTGCACCGGAATCTCCACCGCCTTGAGCTTGAGCCGTTCCAGTACCTGCAGCGTGGCGTAAAACGCTGGCGCCTCGATGGCCACCAGGTCGCCCGGTTCGGTCACCACCTGCAGGCAGAGGTTCAGAGCCTCCATCGCACCGGTGGTGATCACCAGTTCGTCCATCGGCAGCATCACACCGCTGACCATGTAGCGCAGGGCGATCTGCCGGCGCAGGTCCGGGTTGCCGGCGGTCATCTCGGCAATCACCTCGCGTGCCGGCATGTCGCGCACGCTCTGTGCCATCGAGCGCGCCAGGCGCTGCAGGGGAAACAGCTCGGGACTGGGAAAGGCAGAGCCGAAGGGCACTGTGGCCGGGTCGCGCAGCGAGGCGAGCACCGAGAACACCAGCTCGCTGACGCCGACATCGGTGGTTTCCGCCGGACGCAGGCTGATGTCCGGTTCGTGCAACGGGCGCTTGGCATGTTCGCGGACGAAATAGCCCGAACGCGCCCGCGCCTGGATCAGCCCGCGGTCTTCCAGCAGGTAGTAGGCCTGGAACACGGTGGACGGGCTG
>Ga0154485_1216_pt1 | contig 9631 bp, 10 predicted proteins | sample RifGroC2_FD_115964 | JGI IMG/M metagenome (GOLD analysis project Ga0154485, IMG submission 115964) | Pseudomonadales bacterium GWC2_63_15
TCTCCTTCACCACCGAGTAGGTGTCCTTCTCGATGATGTGGTACTCGACGCCGATGGACTTCAGGTACTCGGGCAGCACGTGCTCGGGGAAGCCTGGCTGCTTCTGGTCCATGTTGACTGCAACGATCTCGAACTTGATCGGCGCGACCTTCTGCAGATAGAGCAGCACATCGAGCATGGTGTAGCTGTCCTTGCCGCCGGACAGGCAGACCATGACCTTGTCGCCGTCCTCGATCATGTTGAAGTCGGTGACGGCCTCGCCGGCCAGGCGGCGCAGGCGCTTCTGCAGTTTGTTCTGGTTGACCGAGAGGTTGCCCATGTCAGGTGTCCGGGTGAGATGCGAAAGGCGCGCATTTTACGCGCAAAGCAAGCCTGACCGCAGCCCGTTCGCCGCCTGCTCCGATGTGAACCAGCACTGAATGAACACCCGCAGTGCTGTGCTAGTCTCGCCCAATGGACGACCTCTCCCCCGCACTGGATCTGCCAGACCACCTGCTCGTACTGCTGCAGGAAAGACCCGAAGGCTGCAGCGAGTACGAGCTGATTCAACAGCTCAAGCGCCGGCATAGCACGCATGTGCCCAACCTGCCGCTGACCGACAAGCTGGTGCTGTTCCGCACGCATTTCCTGGTCTTCAACGCGCTTTATCTGCTGCGCGACCGACTCTGGGCCGAGGGCAGCGGCCATCTGCAGATCAGCCCCTTGCACGTTCAGTTGCTGCCATATGCCGGCGCCAACGCCGGCCTCGCCGAGCAGGACGCCCTGCGCGCGTACTACCTGGATCTCTCCAACCTGCGGGATACCGACGAAGACGATGTCGAACGCCTGCTGGCGAGCTTCTGGACGCGCATGCAGGGCAGCGACGAGAAGCGTGCCGCTCTCGAACTGTTCGAACTGGATCGCTCCGCGCAGCCGCTCACGCTGGAGCTGATCAAGCGCCGCTACCGTCAGCTGGTCGGCCTGCACCATCCGGATCGAGGTGGCAGTACGCAGCGCCTGCAGTCAATCAATCTGGCGATGGAAATACTCGAGCGCTATTACCGCTGACGGCATAGCTTCGAAACGCTCTAACCCCGCTGATGCATTGCCGATTGGCATTTCTATACTGCGACGTAAGGTCGCACGCGCCGTCCTCGATGACGACCGCCAGGCGAGGCGACCTCCATAAACTGAGGAGACGCTGGCATGATCAATCACGTTTGGGGTTTGTTCACCCACCCCGGTCAGGAGTGGAACGAAATCCGCGGCGAGGAAGAAACCGTCAGCCACATGTACCTCACGCATGTGCTGCTGCTCGCCGCGATACCGGCGGTATCGGCCTACATCGGCGCGACCCAGGTGGGCTGGAGCATCGGCGGTGGAGAGCCGGTCAAGCTGACCCAGGCCAGTTGCATGCAGCTGGCGATACTTTCCTACTTCGCCATGCTGGCCGGCGTCGCCGTGATGGGCGGCTTCATTCACTGGATGGCACGTACCTACGACGCTACCCCAACCCTTACCCAATGCATCGTTTTCGCCGCCTATACCGCAACGCCGCTGTTCATCGGCGGGCTGGCGGGTCTCTATCCGCACCTCTGGCTCGGCATGCTGGTGGGGACCGCGGCAGTCTGCTACACGGCCTATCTGCTCTACGTGGGGCTGCCCAAGTTCATGAACATCCACGAAGACGAGGGATTCATGTTCTCCAGCTCGGTACTTGCGGTCGGCCTGGTGGTGCTGGTGGCGATCATTGCGCTGTCGGTCATTACATGGGGCATGGGCGTCGGCCCGGTCTACGTCCGTTAACCCATCCGCGCCTCAAAAGGCCGCCTTCGGGCGGCCTTTTCGTATGCCCGCGCATCATCCCGCGACGAATCGTCTGGACCGACAAGGGAAACCCTCAGCGCATCTACCGTTCTAAAGCCATAACGCCGCTGCAAACTGCATTCGTGAGCGGCCCTCAAGGCAGACGGAGACTCGGTATGATCCCGCACTTTGTAACACTGCTCACCCGCCCGGATCGGGCGTGGGCGGACATTCGCCGCGATGAAGAAAAGAACAGCTCCAACTACCTTGTCCATCTGCTGCTCTGGGCGTTGCTGCCGGCGGTTTGCATGTTCATCGGCACGCGCTATGTGGGTTGGAGCCTGGTAGAAGACGAACGGATCTGGCTCGACACCCGCAGTGCCTTCCAGCTCAGCGCGCTGATCTACATCACCATCGTCGCCGGCACCTTCATCATGGGGTTCTTCCTGCGCTGGATGTCGCGCTCCTTCGATGCACGCCCGACTTTCAATCAATGCGTGGGCTTCATCGCCTACGTCATTACACCGTTCTTCCTGGCCGGACTGGGTGCGCTCTACCCGTCGCGCTGGCTGGCCATCCTGGTGCTGGTGGCGGCCGGGGCATACTCGACCTATCTGCTGTTCGTCGGCCTGCCGACGTTCATGCGCATCGATAACCGCAACACCTTTCTGTATGGCGCCTGCACCTGGGGGGTCGGCCTGCTGGTGCTGGTCAACCTGAAAGTGCCGATGATCCTGTTCTGGATGCTTGCGCTCGATCCGACCTACGAGCGCGATACCCCACAAAACCAGAGCTATGGCTTCGAGGAGAATCGCCCGCAGGAAGAACCGGGGGGGTTTGGAAAACGAGCGGCGCTTCAACGAACGGCCGAACGAGTGACCAACGAAGCTGTTCGGCCAGAAGCGGTTTGGCATAATGCGGCGCTTGCAGGAGTACCCCAATGCCCGAGCGCCTCAATGCCCGTGTCGAAGCCTGTTACGAGCTGGCCGAGCAGTTTTTCAAGCGACGCTTCACCCGCCCCCAGGTAAGCCTCAAGCTGCGCGGGCAGAAAGCTGGTGTAGCGCATTTGCAGGAAAATCTCCTGCGCTTCAATGAGCAGCTCTATCGGGAAAATGCCGAGCACTTTCTGCGCCAGACCGTCGCCCATGAGGTAGCGCACCTGATCGCCCATCAGATGTTCGGCTCACGGATTCAGCCTCACGGCGAGGAATGGCAGCTGATCATGCGTGGCGTGTACGAGCTGCCGCCGGATCGCTGCCACACTTATGCGATTCGTCGCAGGTCCATTACCCGTTATGTCTATCGCTGCAGCTGCGTTGATCAGGATTTCGCTTTCACGCCCCAGCGCCACGCGCTGGTGGCGAAGGGTCGCCGCTATTACTGCCGCCGCTGCAAGACGACGCTCGCCTTCAGCGGCGAGCAACGCATCGAATGACGGCAGCGCCGGCTAGAGCGCCCTCGCGCGCCAACCGGCGATGACGAACAACGCCGCCAGCAGCGTCATCAGCGGCAACCAGCCCGCGTGATCCCAGACATAACCGGCGCCATAGCCAACCACACTCGATCCCAGATAGTAGGCACACAGGTACAGCGCCGATGCCTGCGCTCGAGCACCCTTGGCATGGCTGCCGACCTGCCCGCTGGCCACGGCATGCGCGGCGAAGAAGCCGAGGGTGAACAACCCGAGACCGAGCACGATGCTGACCAGCCACGACGTCGCGCATAGCCCCACACCAATCAGCATCAGAGCGACCCCACCGCGCAGCACCTGCCGCGCGCCGAAGCGCGGCACCAGACGCCCGGCCCAGCCGGCGCTGAAAATCCCGCCGAGATAGACGACGAACAGCAGGCCGATGAGCGTCGAGGACAAGCCGAACGGCTCGCCTGCCAGGCGGAAGCCAATGTAGTTGAACAGCGCGACGAAGCCGCCCATCAGCAGAAAGCCCTGCAGGAACAGTCCACGTAGCACCGGATTGCCCAGATGCAGCCGGAAGTTCGTCAGCAGAATGCGCAGCGAGAGCGGTTGCCCCGTGAAATGTCGCGACGGCGGCAACAGCCAGACGAACGCCACCAACGCCAGCAGTCCCAGCGAGGCAATGCCACCGAGCGCCAGCTGCCAGCCACCCAGGTCACTCAGCAGGCCCGAAAGCAGACGCCCGAGCATCCCACCCAGCGCCGTGCCGCCGATATACAGGCCCATTGCGGCAGGCAGCGACTCGGGCTCGAACTCCTCGCCGACGTAAGCCATCGCCAGTGCCGGCAATCCACTGAGTGCCAGCCCGAGTAGCGCGCGCAGCGCCAGCAATAGTTGCCAGGAATCGACCAGTACGCTGGCCAGCCCGAGCAGGCTGGCCAGACCGAGCGCCGCGGCCATCACCGGCTTGCGCCCCCAGCTTTCGGCAAGCGCACCCGAGATCAGCAGACAGACGGCGAGCGACAGCGTCGTCAGCGACAACGCCAGACTGCTGCTGGCAGCCGATACGGAAAAATGCGTGGCGAGCATGGGCAGCAACGGCTGAATGCAATACAGCAATGCGAACGTGGCGAAGCCAGCGCAGAAGAGTGCAAACGTGGCGCGCCGGTAGGCTGGCGTGCCTCTTGAGAGGTGTGCGTGTTCGGCGATCATCGGCGCCCTCGACTCATGCGCTGACCTGAGAAAAAGCCGCGCAGGCTAGCACGGCTGTTCGCTCTGCCGCTTGTCGGACAGAAAAGCGGTCCGCTGATCGGCCTAACCCCAAGCCACTGCAGAGAACCGAAACGAACATTGCCCTATGCTGGTCTGTGACTAGACTCCCTATATGCCAGTCGGAGTAAAACAATGACAGTAACGCCGAATGACACCCGCCCCGCGGATACCTCGATCAAGCGGGACGAAACCCGCCTCTTCATATTCCTGATCGTCTTCCTGTTTCCCATCCTCAGCGTCGCGCTGGTCAGTGGTTACGGTTTCATCGTCTGGATCGTGCAGATGATCTTCGGGCCGCCAGGTCCGGCTTAAGCCGCCCTGCCGATCTAATCGGGCCTGTGCCCTGCTGCCAACGGAAACGGAATCACTGATGGGACACCCTCTGCATATCGCCAGCCTGCTGGTGCACTGCCGCCCCGAATGGCTGGCCGCGGTAAAAGCCAACCTGCAACTGTTACCCGGCCTGGAAATGCACCAGGAGAATGCCAGCGGCAAGCTGGTGGTGGTGCTGGAAGCCGAGCACGAATCACGCATCCTTGCCTCGATCGACCATATCCAGCAATTGCCCGGCGTGCTCAATGCCGCATTGATCTATCACGAAGAACTCCTCGAAGGAGACGCCTGATGAGCCTTACCCGACGCCAATTCGCCAAAGCCAACGCTGCGGCCATCGCCGCAACCGTGGCCGGCATGCCGATCGCTTCCAGCGCAAGCAATCTGATTACCGAAGCGGACGCCACCAATCTGAAATGGGACAAGGCCCCTTGCCGCTTCTGCGGCACCGGCTGCGGCGTCATGGTGGCGACTCGAGAGGGCCGCGTCGTCGCTACCCATGGCGACGTCAAGGCGGAAGTGAACCGCGGCATCAACTGCGTCAAAGGCTACTTCCTGTCGAAGATCATGTACGGCTCGGATCGCCTGACCCAACCGCTGCTACGCATGAAGGACGGCAAGTTCGACAAGCAGGGCGAGTTCCAGCCCGTCAGCTGGGAACAGGCCTTCGACATCATGGAGGAAAAGTACAAGGCGGCGCTCAAGCAGGGCGGCCCGGAAGCCATCGGCATGTTCGGCTCGGGGCAGTGGACGATCTGGGAAGGCTACGCGGCGAACAAGCTGATGAAGGCCGGTTTCCGCTCGAACAACATCGACCCCAATGCACGTCACTGCATGGCCTCGGCAGCGTTCGGCTTCATGCGCACCTTTGGCATGGACGAACCCATGGGCTGCTACGAGGACATCGAAGCGGCCGACGCATTCGTGCTCTGGGGCTCGAACATGGCGGAGATGCACCCGGTGCTCTGGACCCGCGTGACCGATCGCCGTCTCAGCGCGCCGAACGTCAAGGTGGCGGTCATGTCGACGTTCGAGCATCGCAGCTTCGAGCTGGCCGACATCCCGATGATCTTCAACCCGCAGACTGACCTGGTCATCCTCAACTACATCGCCAATCACATTATTCAGAGCGGCGCGGTAAACAAAGACTTCATCGAGAAACACACCAAGTTCGCCAAAGGTGCTACGAACATCGGCTACGGCCTGCGTCCGACCGACCCACTCGAACTCAAAGCCGAGAATGCGGCGGTGGCCAACACCTGGACCGACATCAGCTTCGAGGATTACGCCGAGTTCCTGAAAACCTACACCCTGGAATACGCCACCAAGGAATCCGGCGTTCCGGCCGAGCGACTGCAGGCGCTTGCCGAGCTTTATGCCGACCCGAAGGTCAAGGTGATGTCGTTCTGGACCATGGGCTTCAACCAGCACACCCGCGGTGTCTGGGCGAACAACATGATCTACAACATCCACCTGCTCACCGGAAAGATAAGCGAGCCGGGTAACAGCCCGTTCTCCCTGACCGGACAGCCGTCCGCCTGTGGCACGGCCCGGGAAGTCGGCACCTTCTCCCACCGCCTGCCGGCGGACATGGCAGTCGCCAATCCAAAGCATCGGGCCATCACCGAAAAAATCTGGAAATTGCCCGAAGGCACCATTCAGGAAAAGCCGGGCTTTCATGCCGTCGAGCAGAGCCGCAAGCTCAAGGACGGGGTACTGAAGGTCTACTGGACGCAGGTGACCAACAACATGCAGGCCGGCCCCAACGTCATGCAGGAGATCCTGCCGGGCTGGCGCAATCCGGAAACATTCATCATCGTCTCGGACGTCTACCCCACCGTTTCAGCCCAGGCGGCCGACCTCATCCTGCCCAGCGCAATGTGGGTGGAGAAGGAAGGCGCCTACGGTAACGCCGAACGACGCACCCAGTTCTGGCACCAGCTGGTCAAGGCACCTGGCGATGCACGCTCGGACCTCTGGCAGCTGGTCGAGTTTTCCAAGCGCTTCAACGTCGACGAGGTATGGCCGGCCGAGCTGCTGAGCAAGTCACCGGAACTCAAGGGCAAGACCCTGTACGACGTACTGTTCAAGAATGGTCAGGTTGATCGCTTCCCCAACGAGGAAATTGCCGAGGGCTATGTAAATCAGGAGGCCGAGGCATTCGGCTTCTATCTGCAGAAGGGCCTGTTCGAGGAATACGCCGAATTCGGTCGCGGTCATGGACACGATCTGGCGCCCTTCGACACCTACCACGAAACCCGCGGTTTACGCTGGCCGGTGGTGGATGGCAAGGAAACCCAGTGGCGCTACCGCGAGGGCTACGACCCTTATGTCAAAGCCGGCAGCGATGTGCAGTTCTACGGCTACGGCGACAAGAAGGCGATCATCTTCGCCCTGCCCTACGACGTGCCTGCCGAAGTCCCGGACGAGGATTACCCCTTCTGGCTCAGTACCGGACGGGTGCTCGAGCACTGGCACACCGGAAGCATGACGCAGCGGGTCGATGAGCTGCACAAGGCCGTGCCCGACGCACTCGTCTACATGCATCCGGAGGACGCCCGCAAGCTCAACGCGCGCCGTGGCAGCGTGGTGAAAGTCATCAGCAGGCGCGGTGAGATGCAGGCACGGGTGGAGACACGGGGGCGCAACAAGCCGCCGATGGGGTTGATCTTCGTGCCGTTCTTCGACGCCAACAAGCTGATCAACAAAGTCACCCTCGACGCCACCGACCCGATCTCCAAGCAGACCGATTACAAGAAATGCGCCGTGAAGATCGAAGTGGTCAGCATCGCCTGAGGAGAACCGCCATGAAATTTCGCCTACTGCCGCTGACCCTGCTCGCGGTATTCGGACTGGCCGTCGCCGCCGAAACCAACTACCCGCTGGATGCACCAGCCCCGGACGGTCGCCGTCCAGGCGGGACCATTACTCAGGAATTCACCCCACCGAAACTGCACGACGAGGAAAACAAGGATGCCCGGCGCGAGCGCAACTATCCGGAACAGCCGCCGACCATTCCACACAGTATCCGTGGGTATCATGTCGACAAGAATGCCAACAAATGCCTGACCTGCCATAGCCGGGCCAATAGTGCACGCGCGCAGGCGCCAATGATCAGCATCACCCACTACACCGATCGTGATCACCAGACCCTGGCGGCAGTCGCACCGCGGAGGTACTTCTGCACGCAATGTCATGTACCGCAGCACGATGTGAAGCCGCTGGTGGAAAACCGCTTCAAGACCATCGACGAACTGCTGTACCGGGAAACCTCACCATCCACCAACGGAAACTGAGGGGGCCTGGATGAAGTCGATCAAGTCATTTTTCAAACGCTACTGGGCCGTTCTCCGCCGGCCCAGCGTCCACTACAGTCTGGGGGCGCTGACCCTCGGCGGGTTCATCGCCGGGATCATTTTCTGGGGCGGTTTCAATACCGCCTTGGAGGTCACCAACACGGAAGCGTTTTGCATTTCATGCCATGAGATGGAAGACAACGTGTACATGGAAATCAAGGACACCATCCACTACAGCAACCGTTCCGGTGTGCGCGCCACGTGCCCCGATTGCCATGTACCACACAAGTGGACCGATAAGATCGCGCGCAAGATGCAGGCGTCCAAGGAGGTTTGGGGCACGATCTTCGGCACAATCAACACGCGCGAGAAATTCCTCGACAAGCGTCGTGAGCTGGCCGAGCACGAATGGGCGCGACTCAAAGCCAACGACTCGCTCGAGTGCCGCAACTGTCACGACTTCGGCTACATGGACTTCACTCGCCAAGGCAAACGGGCATCGGAGTTCCATTCCACCGCCCTGGCCAGCGGCGAGGCAACCTGTATCGACTGCCACAAGGGCATCGCACACAAGCTGCCGGACATGAGAGGCGTACCGGGCTGGTAGGGTAACGAGTGCTTGGCAGGTGTACTGGCCAAGCACCCTGCACGCGCCACCGCTGCAAAAAAAAAGCCCTGACCATTGGTCAGGGCTTTTTCGTATTGCTCTTTGCCATCAAGCCTTGGGCAGCGTCACGCCGCGCTGGCCCTGGTATTTGCCGCCGCGGTCGCGGTAGGACACTTCGCATTCTTCGTCGGACTCGAGGAACAGCATCTGCGCAACCCCCTCGTTCGCGTAGATCTTGGCCGGCAGCGTCGTGGTGTTGGAGAACTCCAGGGTCACATGCCCTTCCCACTCCGGTTCCAGCGGCGTCACGTTGACGATGATGCCGCAGCGCGCGTAGGTGCTCTTGCCCAGGCAGATGGTCAGCACGTTGCGCGGGATGCGGAAGTACTCGACCGTGCGCGCCAGGGCGAAGGAGTTAGGCGGAATGATGCAGACGTCGCTCTTGATGTCGACGAAGCTCTTCTCGTCGAAATTCTTCGGATCGACCGTCGCCGAGTTGATGTTGGTAAACACCTTGAATTCATCGGCGCAGCGCACGTCGTAGCCATAGCTGGAGACGCCATAGGAAATCAGCCGATCGTTACCCTCGGTGCGCACCTGGCGCTCGACGAAGGGTTCGATCATGCCGTGTTCCTGGGCCATGCGGCGAATCCACTTGTCCGATTTGATGCTCATGGCTGGCGTCCTGATTAGATGAAATGGGCGTGCGAAGACGCGCATCTTACCGAGCCTCGTGCGCGTGTAAAAGCATGGCCGCGATGCGCGCCGCAGAGCAGGTCACACCTCAACCGCGCCGCTCGGAGAAGAAATCCAAAATAAAGCTCGCTTTGCTCCAGAAAAAAGGTATTGTTACTGGGCTGCTGCTGCATGTGTCACCGTGAATCGCTACATGTTTAGATTTCGATCCAAATATCGATACGACTC
>Ga0154485_1079_pt2 | contig 9576 bp, 7 predicted proteins | sample RifGroC2_FD_115964 | JGI IMG/M metagenome (GOLD analysis project Ga0154485, IMG submission 115964) | Pseudomonadales bacterium GWC2_63_15
GTCCATCGGCCACGCCTCGCCGGAAGCGGCTGCGGGCGGCGCCATCGGGCTGGTGCAGGACGGCGACAAGGTGCTGATCGACATCCCCAACCGCAGCATCCAGCTGCAGGTCAGCGATGAAGAGCTGTCCCACCGCCGCATCGAGCAGGACAAGAAAGGCTGGAAGCCCGCCCAGCCACGCACCCGTAAGGTGACGACGGCGCTCAAGGCCTACGCCCTGCTCGCCACCAGCGCCGACAAGGGTGCGGTGCGCAACAAGGCGATGCTGGACGGCTGATCGCCAGGCTTGCTCGCTGTAAATGAAAAGCCCGACCTTCGCGTCGGGCTTTTTCATGCTCAGCAGACTATTCGGTAATCGCCGGTTCCAGACGGATGCCGTCGATTTCCAGCGCCTTGAAGCGCGGCGCTACCACCTGCAAAGCACCACGCTCGATCTGCTGCTTGAGGGTCTCGCCGTCGAGGGTTTGCTGATCGGTCGTGCGAAGGTGCCCGATCCATCGCCAAGTACCGGTATCGCCACGCCCCAGCACCGTCACGATCCGCTGCCGCGCACCGCGTAGCAGCAGCACCTCGGGCTGGCTGTCGTCATCCAGATCGACGGCGAACAGGGCGCAGTCCCCGTCACAGCCCTGGGTCGCGATGGCCTGTGCCAACGCGCCACCGGCATCCTCAAGAGGCTCGCCGATCCAGGGCACCGGTGCGGTATTGGCCATATCGTGCTCGTGTCGCCAGTTCCAGTAGCTGTCGGCCTTGTCCAGTCGCTGCAGGTCTGCCTGCAGTTGCTCCCGTCGCGCGTCTGCGAGACCAGGCTCGACCACGCGCTGACGCAGCTTTTCGAGGTGGTCGCGACCGGGTTGCCCCAGCTGAAAGCGCAGTGCGCCGAGATCGGTGCGTTCTGCCGGCACCTGCTCGTCGAGCAGGCGCTGGTACTGGTTGGCTGCGCTGAGCTGCAACGGGCTCAACGGTGGCAGATGCATGAGCAGCAACAGTGCCACCGAAACCAGCGCCAGCAGCGGATTGCTCTGGCGCAGGCCGGCCAGCCATCCATCCCGCCGTTGCAGCACCGCTGCCATCAGCGCCAGCGCATGCAGCAGGGCAACCAGCGTCGCACCGACCGCCACCACCCGATCAGGCGTGAGCCCGTACTGGCCGATCCGCAGCCAGAGCGCGTAAATCGCAAGCCCTGCCAGAAGCGGCAGGCACAGGGAGCTGGCGTCGACCAGCACGCGCAGCGCTCGCGGGTAATGCACCGCTTGCCGGCCATCCTGAATGACGCCGTTGAGCAGCGCGACATGGGCGAACACCATGGCCAGCAGGATCGGCGTCGCGTGGCGGGTCTCCCACAACGGCTGCAGGCCGGTAAAAGACAGGCAGACCACGAACAGCAGCAGGATCAGCACCGTCAGCGGCAGCAGGAAGCGACACATGGCCTGCAGCACATTGCGCAGCGCATCGACCACCTGGCCACGCTCCAGCCCGATCCACAGCCCGATGGCGACAACCGTCGCGCTGGCCACCCAGATAAAGCCGGAGGACTCGAACAGCGTTGCGAAAATCCTGATGCCGACCAGCTTGAACAGGCCGGCCCAGAGCCAGATCAGCAGCCAGAACGCCGCCAGCATCAGCAGTGCCATGAACAGCAACAGCCCGTTGTTGATGGCATGCCGGTACAGCGCGGCGTAGTCGACACGCCAGCGATGATCGGCATCCCGCGCCTGGATGAAGGGCGTCAGCACATAAGCCAGGATCAGGTTGCTCCAGAGCAGCAGCGTGCCGACCGATTCACCCAGGTAATACCAGCGCGGCTGGTCGAACTGCAGCGCGAGGCCGCCAGCCAGCACGGCTGGCAGCGCGGCAGCGGCAAGGACCAGGCGCCAGCGCCCGGCCGCGCGCAGATCGCCCCAGAGCAGCTGCAACTGCCAGCCGCCAATCACCGTGAAGGCCAGCAGTGCCGAGCACAGCACGCGCCAGCCAGCAGCGTGCGGCCAGGCCTCGCTGGCCGCCCAGAGCGTCAACCCCTGCAGCAATCCGACCGCCAGATAGACTTTCAGCGGTCGAGCTTCGCCTGTCTGTTCCATGCACATTCCTTTTGCCGGTGATTGCGCCGTCCGATCGCGGCGGGTTGCAGTGTGCTACCCGCCCGGACGGGCCGCAACGCAGGTGCGACAGCGCGTGATCAGGTCGCCAATGGCTCAGGGTCGAGCAGCCCGCAGACGTGTTCGGCAATCGCCAGACAGGCGGTCAGTCCCGGCGATTCGATGCCGAACAGGTTCACCAGGCCGGCGATACCGTGCTGCGCCGGGCCATCGATGCGAAAGTCCGCGGCCGCCTCGCCGGGCCCGCTGATCTTCGGGCGGATGCCGGTGTAGGCCGGTTGCAGCGAATCGTCCGGCAGCCCCGGCCAGTAACGGCGGATCGCCGCGTAGAAGCCATTGGCCCGTTCCGGCTCGATGCGGTAGTCCAGGTCCTCGACCCACTGCACATCCGGGCCGAAACGCGCCTGACCCGCCAGGTCCAGGGTCAGGTGCACGCCAAGCCCGCCGGGCTCCGGAAGCGGATAGACCAGATGGCGAAACGGTGTGCGCCCGGCCAGGCTGAAATAACTGCCCTTGGCGAAGTACTGCCGCGGCCGCACCACCGGGTCCAACCCCCCGGTGTTCGCGGCGAGGATAGGCGCGCCATGCCCGGCGCAGTTCACCACGGTGCGGGCCAGCAGCTGCAGCGGGTCGGCGCCGCCCACCTCGACCTGCAAGCCTTCGCTGCCAGCCGTGATCGCCGTTACCGACGCGTTCAGCGCCAGCACCGCGCCGTGGCGCTCGGCATCGCCCAGCAGTGCCAGCATCAGCGCGTGGCTGTCGATGATGCCGGTGCTTGGCGAAAGCAGCCCAGCCACCGCATGTAGCTGCGGTTCCAGCGCCAGCACCTCGTGGCCATCCAGACGCTGCAGATCGTCGACCCCATTGGCCTGCGCGTGCCGCTGCAATTGCTCCAGCGCAGCGATCTGGGCCTCGTCGGTGGCAACGATCAGCTTGCCGCAGCGGCGATAGGCCACGCCATGGCTGTCGCAGAAACCGTAGAGCTGGCGGCGCCCGGCGACGCACAGCCGGCCTTTGAGCGAGCCCTGCGGGTAGTAGATGCCGGCGTGGATGACTTCGCTGTTGCGCGCGCTGGTAGCGGTGCCGAAGGCCGCTTCGGCTTCCAGTATCAGCACCTCGCGGCCGGCCAGCGCCAGCGTGCGTGCCACCGCCAGCCCGACCACTCCCGCACCCACCACCACGCAATCCACTCGATCCATGCCAGACTCCTCGACCCGAGGGTCCCAAGCCTGCCGCAACCACAGCGGCCGGCCAAGGGTCGGATGTCCTAACGATGTCTTTTCAAGGAAAACCGGTATGCGCATCGGCCTGATCTCCGACACCCACGGCCTGCTCCGCCCTGAGGCGTTGGCGGCGCTGCAGGGTTGCGCGCAGATCATTCACGCCGGCGATATCGGCAAACCGCAGGTGCTCGACGGGCTGCGCGCCATCGCGCCGCTGGAGGCGATTCGCGGCAATATCGATACGGCCGACTGGGCGCTAGAGCTGCCCGAACGCCTCGACCTGCGCATCGAGGGCCTCACCCTGCACGTGCTGCACGACCTCAAGCAGCTGGATATCGACCCGCTCGCCGCCGGCATCGACGTGGTGATCGCCGGCCACTCGCACAAACCGAAGGTCGAGCGGCGCGACGGCGTGCTCTACATCAACCCGGGCAGCGCCGGTCCGCGACGTTTCAGCCTGCCGATCAGCCTGGCGCTGCTGGAGTTGAACGACGGTGATGCACAGGTCGAGCTGATCAGCCTCAGCTGACGCCCATGTAGCGATCGGCGCGGTGATTGATCGCCAGCACCAGATTCAGCGCCACGGCGCCGAGTACCGACAGCAGCACCTTGTCCGCCGGCACGACGAACACCGCGGCCATGACGATCAGCGCGTCGATACCCATCTGGAAGGTGCCGGCGCGCAGGCCGAAACGCTCCTGCAGGAACAGCGCGAGGATGTTCACCCCACCAAGACTGGCGCGGTGGCGGAACAGGATCAGCAGGCCGACGCCGATGGCGAACCCGCCGAACACCGCCGCATAGACTACGTTCAGCTCGGCAAAGCGCACCCACTGCGGGGTCAGTTCGGCGAACAGCGAGACCAGCCCCACCGCGCAGACGGTGCGCAGGGTGAACTGCCAGCCCATGCGCCAGATCGCCAGCGCGTAGAACGGCAGGTTGAGCAGGAAGAACACTGGGCCGAACGACCAGCCGGCCAGGTACTTGAGCAGGAACGCCAGCCCAACGGTGCCGCCGGTGAGCAGCCCGGCATGGCTGTAGAAGGCAATGCCAAGGGCGACCAGCGCGGTGCCGGTAAGCAGCGCCAGACCATCCTCCCACAGCGGGTGGCGGACGAAGATCGCGGCAACGCGCTCGGCTTCCGGGGCGTCGGATTTGTCAGGTTGCATGAGATTTCTCGTTACGACAGCGACGGGCCAGCATAGAAGCTGCGGCCCGCGAAAGATTTGGCGCCGATCAAGCGAAGAGGGTGCCGGTCAGCTCTGTTTTTGCCAGGTTTCGAAACGGTAGCCTGGTGCCTCGCCCTCAGCCGGATGTGGCTGGCTTTCGACGCACTGCCACTCAGCCTCGTCGAAGGCCGGAAAGAATGCATCGCCTTCGGGAGACGCATCGATACGCGTGAGGTACAGCCGCTGCGCCTGCCCCAGCGCCTGGGCGTACAGCTGCGCACCGCCGATCAGCATCAGCTCGTCGACGCCCTGCTCACGCGCCCACTGCTCGGCACGCACCAGCGCGGCATCCAGGTCGGTGAAGGTTTCCGCGCCGTCGAGCTGCAGATCCGCCTGGCGACTGACCACTAGGTTGAGCCGCCCCGGCAGCGGACGGCCGAGCGAATCCCAGGTCTTGCGGCCCATGATGATCGGTTTGCCGAGGGTCATGGCCTTGAAATGCTTGAGATCGGCGGGCAGGTGCCAGGGCATGCGGTTGTCGAGGCCGATCACGCGGTTCTGCGCGAGGGCGGCAATCATGGCGAGGGGAAGGCGGGTCTGATTCATGGCGGCGAGAATAGCAGAGCGATGCGGCTTGCCGAAGCTGCCAGCCGTTCGTCGGCTTCATCGCTTTGCAATACAAGCGGCGCAGCAGCGTCAAAGTCCGGTCATGCAAGTGCCTCAGGCTGTGACATCCAAACCGAGGAGATGCCGAAATGGCCCGCAAGACCACCGCTCCCCTTCGCCGCTGGCTCACCGCCTGCACCCTGCTGCTTCCACTGGCCGGCTTCGCTGCGGCGGATGAACACACCGCGAAACACCAGGCCGCGCGCGCCGAGCCGACCCCGCTGGTGATCGCCCACCGCGGCGCCAGCGGCTACCTGCCTGAGCACACCCTGGCCGCCTATGCGCTGGCCGTTTTCCAGGGCGCCGACTATATCGAGCCGGACCTGGTGATGACCCGCGACGGCCAGATCGTCGCCCGACACGACAACGAACTGGGCCTGACCACCGACGTCTCGCAGCGCCCCGAGTTTGCCGATCGCAAGCGCACCCAGCAGGTCGATGGCGCGACCCTTACCGGCTGGTTCAGCGAAGACTTCACCCTCGCCGAACTGAAGACCCTGCGCGCCATCGAGCGCATCCCGGATATTCGCCCAGGTAACGCACGCCTCGACGGCAGCCTGGAAATCCCGACCCTGCAGGAGATCATCGACCTGGTGAAAACCCTGCAGCTCAGTCAGGGCCGGCGCATCGGCCTGTACCCGGAAACCAAGCATCCGACGCACTTCCAGCAGCTCGGCCTGGCGATGGAAAAGCCGCTGGTGCGCATCCTCACCCGCAACGGCTACGTCGGGCGGCAGGCGCCGGTGTATATCCAGTCGTTCGAAGTGGACAACCTCAAGACCCTCAGCCGCCTGACCCAGCTGCGCCTGGTGCAGCTGTTCAGCTCCGGCCAGCCGTACGACCAGCAGGTGCGCGGCAGCAAGCTGACCTATGCGCAGATGGCCACGCCGGCCGGGCTCAAGGACATCTCCCGCTACGCCGCCGGCGTCGGTCCGGAGAAGAGCTACATCATCCCGCGTGATGCCAACGGCAACCTCGGCACGCCGACCGGCTTCGTCGCCGCCGCCCACGCCGTGGGCCTCAAGGTCCACCCCTACACCTTCCGCGCGGAAAACGCCTTCCTGCCGGCCAACCTGCGCAGCAGCGACCAGCGCCATGAGCGCGGCGACAGCGAAACGGAGATTCGCGCCTTCCTCGACGCCGGTATCGATGGGCTGTTCATCGACCAGCCGGACATCGCCGTGCGCCTGCGCAACGCCGACTGAGGGCCCCAGCGGGGAGCCACAACGGCTCCCCGTTTTCCCGTTCCCCACGGCAGCGGTTATCCTCAAGGCACGACCCGCCAGCGAGATGCCGTGTGATAGCCCGCCCCGCCCCTGATCTCGATACGCTCGACCGTCTCTGGCTTACCGAAGCCGTGCGCCTGCGCGAAGAACATGCCGGGCCGCTGGACGACGACGAAGCCAACCGCCAGGCCCGTGCCCAAGGCGGTGATCTCCCCGTGCTGATCGAGCAGCGTGCACTCTGGCTGGCGCGCCGTGACGGGCTGGTCGAAGCGCTCCTGCACTGGCGCCAGGGCGCACGGCTGGGTGGGTTCGCGCTGGCGCTGCTCGCGGTCTTCACCGGCGCCGGCCTGGCCTTCGCTGCACTGGGCGACGGGCAGCGACCGGTCAATGTGTTCTGGGCGCTGGGCAGCCTGCTCGGGCTGAACCTGCTGACCCTGCTCGGCTGGCTGCTCGGCCTGCTCTTCGCTGGCGACAGCGGCGGTGCGCTGGGGCGGCTGTGGCTCTGGCTGAGCGAAAAGCTCGCCCGCGACGCCCGCGCCGCGCAACTGGCACCAGCGCTGCTGAGCGTATTGCACCAGCACCGGCTCGGTCGCTGGCTGCTGGGTGTCGGCGTGCATGGCCTGTGGCTGCTGGCGATGGGCAGCGCGCTGCTGACATTACTGGCGCTACTGGCTACGCGGCGCTATGGCTTCGTCTGGGAGACCACCATTCTCGGTGAAAGCGCCTTCGTCGGCCTGACCCAGGCCCTCGGCGCGCTGCCGGCGCTGCTCGGCTTCAGCGTGCCGGATGCCGGGCAGATCCGCGCCAGCGGCGCACTCGGTGGCGATCTGGAAGGTGCCCGCCAGCTCTGGGCCGGCTGGTTGGTTGGCGTGCTGCTGATCTACGGGCTGCTGCCGCGGCTACTGCTGGCGGGGTTCAGCCTGTGGCGCTGGCGCCGCGGCCGTGCCGCGTTGAAGCTCGACCTGAGCCTGCCGGCCTATCGCCTGCTCCGCGAACGCCTGCAGCCGCCCAGCGAGCGACTCGGTATCAGTGATGCAGCACCCGCCCAACTGCACGCTCCCAGCGCCGGCGCTCAGCTCGAGGGCAGCGCCGGCGCCGTACTGGTGGCCATCGAGCTGGACGGCAGTCGCCCCTGGCCACCGGCTCTGTCCAAGGGCATCGCCGATGCCGGCATCCTCGACGATCGCGAGGGGCGCCGACGCCTGCTCGATCAGCTCACCCGTTTTCCGCCGGCGCGCCTGGCCATCGCCTGCGATCCCCGGCGCTCGCCGGATCGCGGCACCCTGGCGCTGATCGGCGAGCTGTCGCGCTGCGCCGCTGCGACCCGCGTCTGGCTGCTGCAGGCGCCGCCGGGCGAGGCGCTGGACAGCGCGCGCCTGGATGACTGGCACCAGGCGCTGGACAGCTTGGGCCTGCCCCATTCCACCACGACGCCGCTGGGCTGGCTGGAGAGCGGACATGACTGAAGCCCTGAAGCTCGCCGTGGTCGGCCATACCAATGTCGGCAAGACCTCGCTGCTGCGCACCCTGACCCGTGATGCAGGCTTCGGCGAGGTTTCGCACCGTCCCAGCACCACCCGCCATGTCGAAGGCGCACGGCTGTCGGTGGACGGCGAGGCGCTGCTGGAGTTGTACGACACCCCCGGCCTGGAAGATGCCATCGCCCTGCTCGATTACCTGGAACGCGTGGAGCGCCCCGGCGAACGCCTCGACGGCCCGGCGCGAACCGCGCGCTTTCTCGACGGCAGCGAGGCGCGCCAGCGCTTCGAGCAGGAAGCCAAGGTGCTGCGCCAGCTGCTCGCCAGCGATGCCGGGCTCTACGTGATCGATGCCCGCGAGCCGGTACTGGCCAAGTACAAGGACGAGCTGGCGGTACTCGCCGGCTGCGGCAAGCCGCTGCTGCCGGTGCTCAACTTCGTCGCCCAGCCCGGCCATCGCGAGGAGGAATGGCGTCAGGCGCTGGCCCGCCTCGGCCTGCATGCGCTGGTGCGCTTCGACAGCGTGGCGCCGCCCGTGGACGGCGAGCGCCGGCTGTACGAAAGCCTGGCGCTGCTGCTGGAACAGGCGCGGCCCAAGCTGCAGCGGCTGATCGAGGACCATGAAGCACAGGCCGCGGCGCGCCTGGTCAGCGGCCAGCGGCTGATCGCCGAGCTCCTGGTGGACGTCGCCGCCTGCCGACGCAGCGTGGCCGCACAGCCGGAACTGGAGCGCGGCGCCATACGTGAACTGCATGACGCCGTGCGTGGCCGCGAACAGCGCTGCGTCGAATCCCTGCTGCGCCTGTATGCCTTCCGCAAGGAGCAGGCGGCAGCCAGCGACCTGCCACTGCTCGACGGCCGCTGGGGCGACGACCTGTTCAATCCGGAAACACTCAAGCAGCTGGGCGTGAAGATCGGCAGTGGTATGGCCGCAGGCGCGGCCGCCGGTGCCGGAGTCGACCTGATGGTCGGCGGCATCACCCTCGGCGCGGCGGCACTGCTCGGCGCCCTTGCCGGCGGCGGCGCGCAGACCGCGCGGCACTATGGCAATCGCCTGCTGGGCAAATTAAAGGGCCAGCGTGAACTGAGCGTCGATGACGCCGTGCTGCGCCTGCTCGCCCTGCGACAGCGCCAGCTGCTCGCCGTGCTCGCCACCCGAGGGCACGCTGCCACGGAAGCGATCCGCCTGGCCACTCCGCAGGATCAGGGCTGGCGCGAGGGCAAGCTGCCCGATGCGCTGCAGCGCTGCCGCGCGCATCCGGAGTGGTCTTCACTCAACCCCGGCGCCCGCCTGCAGGACGGGGAGCGGCAGGCCGCGCTGGATGAGCTGCAGGCCGAACTGCGGCAGAGCTGACCGGTCTGCAAGCCCCGCCGTGCGTACGCGCTAGGCACGGGCACGGATCGGTGCACCATCGCCGGCCGTGCTCGGCGCCGGCTGGCGGCCGATGCTCAAGGTGCACAGCGTTGCCAGCATGATCAGCGACCCACCCGCCCAGCCCATCGGCCCCAGCCGCTCACCCAGCCAGAGACCGGCGATGATCGCGCCGAACAGCGGTTCGGAGCCCATCAGCAGCGACACCCGCGTTGCACTGCTGCGCCCCAGCGCGAGGTTCTGCGCGTACATGGCGAACAGCGTGGCGAACAGCACCAGATACAGGGTGCCGAACCAGAACGCCGGCTCCACCGGCAGCGCGGGCAGCTCGCCCGGCAACGACACG
>Ga0154485_1146_pt1 | contig 9568 bp, 6 predicted proteins | sample RifGroC2_FD_115964 | JGI IMG/M metagenome (GOLD analysis project Ga0154485, IMG submission 115964) | Pseudomonadales bacterium GWC2_63_15
CCTTACATTGCAGTTGATGTACCCAGAGGACTGACGAGTCACATGCGAGTTCGAAAAAATTTGAAGGGCTTTGCAATTAGCCAAAAGTATAACGTTGACGCCTGATCGAGTCGGCTTAGTACGTTTGAGCTAACTCCCTGTAAATATTGAAGAACTTCGCAACGCCATGCGCAGCGTGAGGGAATCGGCGCGGGACGCAAAAAAGTCCCGTGCGACAACCTGTCGCGACGGGAAATGTATCGAATCTCTAAGGGCGTGCTCCGCGATGGAGCGTGGGGCGGGGCGCCTGCTTCGTCGAAGTGCCTGCGGCCTGCTCATCTGGCGGGCCGCAGGCAGAGGGTTTATCAGACCTTGAACTGGCTCAGCAGACGATTCAGCTGATCGGCGAGTTCGCCAAGGCGCTTACCAGCTTCACTGGACTGCTCGGCAGCCAGGGTGCTTTCCTGCGCCAGCCCGGCCGCCTGGGTCACGTTCTGGTTGATGTCCTCGACCACGTGGGACTGTTGCAGCGTGGCACTGGCGATGGATGCGTTCAGGCCTGAGAGGTTGCGCAGCGCCTGGGCAATTTCGCCAAGGCTCTCGCCGGCCTGGCTGGCTTGCTCTACGGTGAGCTGGGAGGCGCGATTGCTTTCCATGATCACGTTTACCGCAGCGCCGGAGTTCTTCTGCAGGCGTTCGATCATGCTATGTATCTCGGCAGTCGATTGCTGCGTACGCTGCGCCAGAAGACGAACCTCGTCGGCCACCACGGCGAAACCGCGGCCCTGTTCACCGGCTCGGGCAGCTTCGATCGCGGCATTGAGCGCGAGCAGGTTGGTCTGCTCGGCGATCGAGCCGATCACTTCCAGTACCGAACCGATCTTGGTGGTTTCATCAGCCAGCGACTGAATCACGTCGACGGCCTGGCCGATGGTCGCGGAAAGCTCGTCGATCTGCTGCAGGCTCGTTTCGATATTGCGCTGACCCTGGCCCGCCTGATTTTCGGCGTTGCCGACTTCGCTGGAGGCATGCTCGGCGTTCTTCGCGACTTCCTGTACGGCGTAGGTGACTTCGTTGACGGCGGTGGCGACCTGCTCCATTTGCAGCATCTGCTGCTGGCTCTGCTCATGGGCCTGACCGGAAAGCTGGCTCAGCGAACGGGAGGATTGGTCCAGCGCGCCGGCTGTCTCGAACAGCTGACCGACCACGGTGCGCAGTTTTTGGGTGAAGCGGTTGAAGTCACGGCCAAGGGTGCTCAGCTCGTCGTTGCCGGATACGTCCAGAGTACGCGTCAGATCGGCTTCGCCACTGGCGATATTCGCCATCGCCGACATGGTGTGGCGCAGGGGGCGCACGATGCTGCGGATCAGGATCGCCACCAGCACGGCCATGATTGCCGAGATAAACAGGCCGATCAGGGAGAAACGAGTCAGATAGTTCCAGAATTCCTGCTCGACATCATCCACGTAGATGCCCGAGCCGATGATCCAGCCCCAAGGCTTGAACAACTGCACGTAGGAGATCTTCGGCACCGGATCTGCCTCACCGGGCTTGGCCCACATGTAGTCGACCAGACCAGCCCCGTCCCGCTGGGCGATCTTGACCATCTCGTTGAACAGTTCCTTGCCTTCCGGATCCTTGATCTTCGACAGGTCCTGGCCGTCCAGCTTCGGCTGCATAGGATGCATGATCATGGTCGGGCCGAGGTCGTTGATCCAGTAATAGTCCTGACCGTCGTAGCGCAGCAGACGGATCTGCTCCATGGCCGCCTTCTGGGCTTCACTCGTGGTCATGGCGCCACTGGTCTCCTGTGCCCGGTAGTACTCGAGCACGCCGGATGCAGCCTCGACTATGTTCCGAGTTGCCTCCTGCTTGCCACGATACAAATCGGAGCGGACCTGCTGAATCATCAGCATGCCGAGGATGAACAGCATGAAGACGGCGACCACGGGGATCAGCCAGAGACGCTTGCTAATGGGAACGTTTCGCAGCAGATTCATGAATAGGGCTCCTGATGGGACTTTCTTATCGTTTTGTTCTGGCTGATCGGTGGGTCTGTCGCGCCACTGTCGACCTTCTGGTTGCGGTCGTTTCGCGGCACCCTGTATAGCTTTTCGGCCGCCCGTGGCTAAAAATGAGCCCCGTTTCGTTTGCAGAGGAATTTAGTTCTCTCGAACGAGTCAGAACAGCCGGCCAGATGGCTTTCTGACATATACCTTGGTTGCATTGAGTCGCGATGGGCTGCATCGCTTTAGGGGAATAGATGGATCTTTGGGTTGCGATTCAGGCGTTGATTCTGGGCGTGGTCGAGGGTGTAACCGAGTTTCTGCCGGTATCCAGTACCGGTCACCAGATCATTGTTGCGGACCTGATCGGTTTTGGTGGCGAGCGGGCGCTGGCCTTCAACATCATCATTCAGCTCGGGGCAATTCTCGCGGTGATCTGGGAGTATCGGCGCAAGATCCTGGACGTAGTGATTGGTCTGCCCAAGGAGTCTCAGGCACAGAAGTTCACCTTGAACCTGCTGATCGCCTTCATGCCTGCAGTTGTCCTCGGTGTCGCTTTTGCCGACCTGATCCACGAATACCTGTTCAACCCCATCACCGTAGCCACCGCGCTAGTGATCGGCGGTGTCGTGATGCTCTGGGCCGAACGGCGTGATCACACCATTCGTGCCGAAACCGTTGATGACATGAACTGGGCATTGGCACTAAAAGTCGGCTTCGCCCAGTGCCTGGCACTGGTGCCCGGCACCTCGCGGTCGGGGTCAACCATCATTGGCGGCCTGCTGTTCGGCCTGTCGCGCAAGGCGGCTACCGAGTTCTCGTTCTTTCTGGCCATGCCGACCATGGTCGGCGCGGCGGTGTACTCCGGCTACAAGTACCGCGAGCTCTTTCAGCCGGGCGATTTCGCCGTGTTCGCGGTCGGATTCGTCACCTCGTTCATCTTCGCGATGCTTGCAGTGCGGGCGCTGCTCAAGTTCATCGGCAATCACAGCTACGCGGCGTTCGCCTGGTACCGGATCGGCTTCGGCCTGCTGATTCTGGCTACCTGGCAGTTCGGGCTGATCGACTGGGCCAGCGCCCAGGGCTGATCCATCGGCGGGATGTCGCGGCCTTCGCCCTACTGATACAGCGCACACGCGCGCCTGGCTTTGCCATAGTGAGGCCTCCAGTCAGGAGGCCTCATGAACAGTACTGCGGACCATTTCCAGCTCGACCTGAACGGTATATCCCTCAGCCTTTATAGCGCCGGACCCGAAGAGGGCAGGCCTGTTTGGCTGCTGCATGGCTTCCCCGAGTGTTGGTATTCCTGGCGCAATCAGATCGATTCACTGGTGGCGGCTGGTTATCGCGTGTTCGTTCCCGAGATGCGTGGCTACGGGCTCAGCGGCGCGCCAGTGGACGTCTCGGCCTACGATGTGCTGACGCTGTGTGAGGACGTTCGTGCGGCCATGGATCATTTCGGTCACCGGCAGGTGGCGCTAATCGGGCACGACTGGGGCGCAATGGTCGCCTGGTATCTCGCGTTGCTGGAGCCGGAGCGGGTCACCGCGCTGGTGACCATGTCGGTGCCCTTCGCCGGAAGACCGCGGCGGCCCGCGACCGAAATCATGCGCGAAGCCAGCGGTGATCGATTCAACTACATCCTCTATTTCCAGCAGCCCGGTCGCGCCGAGCGTGAACTGGATGCCGACATTGATCGTACCCTGCGCCTGTTGATGTGTTACCAGGAAAGGAACCTGTTGCTGCAGAACAAGCCTGCCGACGGCACCTTGTTCGAGGACGACATGCAACCGGGACCGTTGCCCGACTGGTGCTCAGAAGACGATCTGGCGGTGTATCGGCAGACGTTCGCCGAGCACGGTTTTCGCGGTGCGCTGAACTGGTATCGCAACTTCGAACGCAACTGGCAGGTTACCGAGCCGCTGCAGGGGCGCAAGATCACGCAGCCGACCATGTTTTTGATCGGCGATCATGACCCGGTTGGTGAGCTCGAGGCCTACACGCTGAAGAAGATGCCGGAATGGGTGCCGGATCTGGAACGGCACGAACTGGCGCCGTGCGGCCACTGGATTCAGAACGAGCAGGCGGGGAGGGTGAACGCGCTGCTGCTGGACTTTCTCGGCAGGCGCTTTACCTAGCTGAAGCACCGCGCCGCGCGTTACCGGGAGTTGCCTATGAATCTGCAGCGCCCTCGATGAAGGCGCTGCGATACGCGGGCAGGGTGAGGATCAGACGATTACGCCCTGGCTGCGCAGGTAGTCGTCGTAGCTGCCGCTGAAGTCGGTCACGCCGTTCTCCGACAGCTCGATGATGCGGGTCGCCAGCGAGCTGACGAATTCACGGTCGTGGCTGACGAAGATCAGCGTGCCCGGGTAGTTCTCCAGCGCCAGGTTCAGTGCCTCGATGGATTCCATGTCGAGGTGGTTGGTCGGTTCGTCCATCACCAGCACGTTGGGCTTCTGCAGGATCAGCTTGCCGAACAGCATGCGGCCCTGTTCGCCACCCGAGATGACCTTGACCGACTTGAGGATCTCGTCGTTGGAGAACAGCATGCGGCCGAGGGTGCCGCGCACCAGCTGCTCGCCGCCCTGAGTCCACTGGCTCATCCAGTCGAACAGACTGACGTCATCCTCGAAGTCATGGGCATGGTCCTGGGCGTAATAGCCGTAGTCGGCGCTTTCGGTCCATTTGACGCTGCCGCTGTCCGGGGTCAGTTCGCCAACCAGGGTGCGCAGCAGGGTGGTCTTGCCGATACCGTTCGGACCGATGATCGCCACGCGCTCGCCGGCCTCGACGGTGAAGCTGAAGTTCTTGAACAGTTCCTTGTCGTCGAAGCCCTTGGACAGGCGCTCGACGGTCACTGCCTGGCGGTGCAGCTTCTTGGTCTGCTCGAAGCGAATGAACGGGCTGATACGGCTGGACGGCTTGACCTCGGCCAGCTGGATCTTGTCGATCTGCTTGGCGCGGCTGGTGGCCTGCTTGGCCTTGGAGGCGTTGGCCGAGAAGCGGCTGACGAAGGTCTGCAGTTCGGCGATCTGAGCCTTCTTCTTGGCGTTGTCCGACAGCAGCTGCTCGCGCGACTGGGTCGCCGCGGTCATGTACTCGTCGTAGTTGCCCGGGAACAGGCGCAGCTCGCCGTAATCCAGGTCCGCCATGTGGGTGCAGACCGAGTTCAGGAAGTGGCGGTCGTGGGAAATGATGATCATGGTGCTGTTACGCGCCGTGAGGATCGTTTCCAGCCAGCGGATGGTGTTGATGTCCAAGTGGTTGGTCGGTTCGTCCAGCAGCAGCACATCCGGATCGGAAAACAGCGCCTGGGCCAGCAGCACACGCAGCTTCCAGCCGGGAGCGACTTCGCTCATCGGGCCGAAGTGCTGTTCCAGCGGAATACCCAGGCCAAGCAGCAGTTCGCCGGCACGGGATTCTGCGGTGTAGCCGTCCATTTCGGCGAACTCACCTTCGAGTTCGCCGACTTTCATACCATCCTCTTCGCTCATTTCCGGTAGCGAATAGATGCGGTCGCGCTCAGCCTTGACCTTCCACAGTTCCTCGTGGCCCATGATCACCGTGTCGATCACGTTGAATTCTTCGTAGGCGAACTGATCCTGGCGCAGCTTGCCCAGGCGCACGTTCGGCTCGAGCATCACCTGGCCAGCGGACGGTTCCAGATCGCCACCGAGAATCTTCATGAAGGTCGACTTTCCGCAGCCATTGGCGCCGATCAGGCCGTAGCGGTTGCCACCGCCGAATTTGACGGAAACGTTTTCGAACAGCGGCTTGGCACCGAACTGCATGGTGATGTTGGCGGTGGAGATCAAGGGCGTACCTATCAATGACGTGTGGCTGCGTGAATCAGGCTGATACCGATCCGATACCAATACTCAGCGGTCCAGCTCGCTCCGACAGGGAGCTGGTCGATCCAGCGATTCTTGAGGTGAATGACAACGGTGGGCGTTTGCGCCTGCTGCCGGATGAATGCGGGGTGGCTACCGAACTTCAGCCGCGCATTGTCGCATAGCTGCACTGGCCGGTGTAAGGACAGGCTGACGAGGCAACCCGGAATCGCCCGGTAGCGGTCTTCGAGCTCGAGCGGATGCGAATCGTTTCATTGACACCCGGATGCCAAACAGAGAGCATTGTTACGATATAACATCGGTATCTGAGTTTAAGCATGAATAACGCAAGTGCGGTAGTGAAATGGGCGGGTTGCGGAGCGGCATTGATGCTGGCGGGGGCGCCGCTGGCTGTGGCAGAGGACGCGGCGGTACTGGATTCAGTCATCATCACGGCCGATCAGGAACGCGCCGACGGACCGGTTCAGGGCTACCGTGCCAACCGCTCGCGCAGCGCGACGAAAACCGACACGCCCATCGAGGAAATACCTCAGTCGATCAGCGTCGTTCCAGCATCCGTGCTGCAGGATCTGGACAGCCCACGCGTCGAAAAGGCGCTGGATTTCGCCGGCGGCGTCGCCAGGCAGAACGATTTCGGCGGCCTGACCATGTACGAATACAGCGTGCGCGGGCTGACCACCGGAGAGTTCTACAAGGACGGTTTCAGCGTCAACCGCGGCTTTATGAACCCACCGGACGCTTCCAATATCGAGCGGGTCGAAGTGCTCAAGGGGCCTTCGGCCAGCCTTTACGGACGCGGTGATCCGGGCGGCACGATCAATATCGTCAGCAAGCGCCCGCAGCTGGACAGCTTTGCCCGTCTCGATCTCAGCGCTGGCCGCTGGGATCGCTATCGCACTGCGCTGGACGTGAACACCCCGCTCGATGAAGACGGCAACATGCTCTATCGCATGAATATCGCCGTCGAAGACGGCAATAGCTTCCGCGATCATCGCGAGGCTGAGCGGCAGTTCGTCGCGCCGTCCTTCAGCTGGGAATTGAGCCCGGACACGCGATTGCTGGTGCAGGCAGAGGTGGTGCGCAACCGCCAGACCTTCGATCGCGGCGTGGTTGCACCCGGCGGCGACCTGGGCAAGGTGTCCCGCTCAGCGTTCTATGGCGAACCCTCGGATGGGCCGATCAGCAACGACAACGAAACGCTGCAGGCCGAACTCGAACACGACCTCAACGAAGTCTGGACGCTGCGCCTGGCCAGCCACTACAAGCAGGGCCGGATGGATGGCTACGCGACCGAAGCGGCAGAGGTCGCAGCAGACGGCCGCACGCTGACCCGCAACCTGCGCTATCGCGACTATGACTGGCAGGACGCGATCACCCAGCTGGAGCTGCGCGGGCGTTTCGATACGGGCTCGATTGAGCATCAGCTGTTGATCGGCACCGAGTACGAGCGTTACGCTCTGAGCGAGTTCATGCTGCGCTCCAACAACCTGCGCACCATCGATCTCTACAACCCGGTCTACGGTGCGCCACGTCCTGCGTTCAACCCGGCGCGTACGGTCGACCGCAATGAGCTGGTGCATAGCCGGGCGCTGAACCTGCAGGATCAGATTCGCTTTACCGACAAGCTATTCGGGGTCATCGGCGCTCGCTATGACCACTACGAGCAACGCCTGGACAATGAGGTTGCTGGCCGGCGTACCGAGCAGACCCATGAAAAGGTCACGCCTCGTGTCGGTGTGCTTTATCAGCTCGTGCCGGAGGTCGGGCTGTTCGCCAACGCCTCGCAGTCGTTCAAACCGAACAATGGTGCGGACGTCAGCGGTGCCACGTTCGATCCGGAAGAAGGTGTGGGTTATGAGGCGGGGGTCAAGCTCGACCTGTTCGATGGACGTATGGGGCTGACCGCCGCTGCCTTCCATCTCACCAAGGAAAACGTGCTGACCAGCGACCCGGCGAACGACGGCTTTCAGATCGCCGCCGGTGAGGTGCGCAGCCGCGGGATCGACCTGCAGCTGGCCGGGCAGCTGACCGACGCGATTCGCGTGATCGGTGGCTATGCCTATGTGGATGCCGAGGTGACTCGCGACAACACCCTGGCCAGCGGCAGCCGGCTGCTCAACGTGCCACGCCACAGCGGCAGCCTGCTGACCACCTACGAATTCCTCGATGGCGATCTCAGCGGGCTCTTCCTTGGCGGCGCGGTGAACTACGTGGGAGATCGGGCAGGGCAGGCCGATAGCGACTTTGAGTTGCCGTCGTACACGACCGTGGATCTGCTGGCGCGCTACAAGGCGACGCAAAAGCTGACGCTCGGCGTGAACCTGAACAACGCCTTCGACCGGACCTACTACGAGCGCTCCTACAGCAATGTCTGGATCATGCCGGGTGAGCCGCGCAACCTGAGCGTTAGCCTGTCCATGGAGCTCTGAGTCTGTGCATCAGCGGGCGGTGACGCCCGCTGATTTCGTCGGCTTACAGCCAACCCTTCTCCTTGTAATAACGCTCGGCGCCCTCGTGCAGTGGCGCAGTCAGCCCGACGCGAATCATGTCTTCGGCCTTGAGGTCGGCAAAGGCCGGATGCAGGCGCTTGAACCGGTCGAGGTTGTCGAACACCGACTTGACCAGCTGATAGACGACCTCCGGGTCGGTCTTGCTGGTGGTCGCCAGCACGGTCTTGCCGCCGATCGATGGAATGGCGCCTTCCACGCCCGGGTAGAGCCCTGCGGGGATTTCCACGGCGCTGTAGTAATCGGCCTTGGCCAGCAGGCTGTCGATCTCGGCGCCCTGCACGGGAATGATCCTGGCCTTTACATTGGTCAAGGCTTCCTGGATCGCACCGCTCGGATGGCCGACCACATAGGTGATGGCGTCCAGGTTGTTGTCACCCAGGGCGGAAGCCATTTCCGCCGGTTTGAGTTCCGCGGCCAGGGCGAAGCTGGCGTTGGTCCAGCCCTTGGCCTGCATGACTTCCTCGAAAGTGTCGCGACTGCCCGAGCCGGGCACGCCGATGTTTACCCGCTTGCCTTCGAGTCCGGCCAGATCGGTGATGCCGCTGTCGTTACGAACGACCACGGTGAGAATCTCCGACTGCAGCGAGAACACCGCGCGCAGTTCGACGGCGCCTTCCTTGTCGAAGGGCGCCAGGCCCTGCAGCGCCTTGTGCTGATGGTCGGACTGGATGAAGCCGAAGTCATACTCGCCTTTGTGCAACGACACGATGTTGGTCACGCTGCCCGCGGTCGAGGGTGCGTTGCATTTGATGGCGGGCTTCACCTCGGCACGATTGAGGAAGCGGCACACCGACTGGCCGGCGGTGTAGTACACGCCGGTCTGCCCTCCGGTGCCGATGGTGACGAAGCGCTCCTGCGCCAGCACGCTGGTGCTTGCCAAAGCGCCGGCGAGTGCGCCGGCTAGGGTGATGCCCAGCAGGCTGTTACGGATCTGATGGTTCATTGCGGTTCCCTCTTTTGTTCGTATTTTGGGTAGTTGCACTGCGGTGTCGCCGGCGCAGGAACGATAGACCGCTGTGGTCAGGCGCGCGCAGCGATCACCATGATCTCGACCAGCACCTCGGAGGAGGCCAGGCGCGCCTGTACCGTCGCCCGTGCCGGTGCGCAGCCTGCTGGCAGCCAGTCGCTCCAGACCTCGTTCATGGCGGCGAAGTCGGCGTCGATGTCCTTCAGCCAGATCTGCGCGCTGAGCAGGTGCTCGCGACTGGAGCCGGCGGCG
>Ga0154485_1145_pt1 | contig 9166 bp, 8 predicted proteins | sample RifGroC2_FD_115964 | JGI IMG/M metagenome (GOLD analysis project Ga0154485, IMG submission 115964) | Pseudomonadales bacterium GWC2_63_15
CCGCGGCCACGGTATCGCGAGCGGCGGTCAGTATAACGGCAAGCCATGCCGGCTGAAACAATACGAAAGGCCCGGCGTTTCTCCGCGACGCTTTGTCGCATCGCAACTTTCGGATGAATCAAGACCGATGCGGTTAAAAGTTCGCCGGCGTCGTCGCGCTGATCAACCGTGCCGGCGCGTCGTACGGATTATGGAAACGATGCGGCTTGCTGCTCTCGAAGTAGTAGCTATCGCCGCTCTCCAGCACGTACACCTGACCGTTCACCGTCAGCTCCAGACGGCCTTCGACCAGCATCCCCGCCTCCTCGCCCTGGTGCGAGAGCATGTCCATTCCGGTGTCGGAGCCCGGCGGATAGGTCTCGTCGAGAAAGGCGATGGCTCGTCCCGGATGCGCCTTGCCCACCAGTTTCATGCTCACCGCGCCGTCGGATATATCGATCAACTCGCCGGCCTTGTAGACCACCTGAGTGTCGCTGTCCTGCTCGAAGTCGGGGGAAAAGAACTCCACCAGCGACATGGGAATCCCACTCAGCACCTTCTTCAGCGAACTGATCGAGGGGCTGACGCTGTTCTTTTCGATCATGGAAATGGTGCTGTTGGTAACGCCGGCACGCTTGGCGAGTTCACGCTGGGACAGACCCTTGAGCTTGCGGATGGTTTGCAGTCGAACGCCAACGTCCAATACGGGAGTCCCCTTTCAAGAGCGATGCGAAGAGGGGGCTATCATGGCAATGGCGTTCAGAATTTACAACACTGGCTCCGGACGAGCCGTCGCCCGGCACGCGCGGCTCTCCCAAGGGTCAGAGGACCGGGCCGGCGAGATCCGGCATGGCAGCGACGACGGTGATCTCGACCCGCACATCCGGCGAATACATCAGGGCCTGAACCGTGGTCCGTGCCGGCGCCGTGCCCGGTGTGATCCATGCATCCCACACCTCGTTCATACCGGCGTAATCGGCGGCGATGTCCTTCAGGTGAATGGTTGCCGAAAGCAGGCGCGTCTTGCTGGTACCCGCCTCGTCCAGCAAGCGTTCGATGCTCGACAGCGTTTCGCGGGTCTGCTCGCGGATATCACCGGTCAGGTCATCGGCCAGTTGCCCGGAGAGATACACCGCGCCGTTGTGGATCACCGCTTCGCTATAGCGGGTTTCAGTGTGCAGCCGCCGGATGGGCATGTTTACGGGTCTCCTTGTGCTTGCCGTAACGGAAGATATCCAGTCCCTCGGTGCTAATCTGCGGACGCTTGGACGCCAGCAGGTCAGCGAGCACACGGCCGGAGCCGCACGCCATGGTCCAACCAAGGGTGCCATGGCCGGTATTGAGGAACAGGTTGCGATAGGGTGTCGCGCCGATGATCGGTGTGCCATCTGGCGTGGCCGGTCGCAGGCCGGTCCAGAATACCGCGTCAGACGGATCGCCGCCCTGCGGATAGAGGTCGCCCACCACCATTTCCAGGGTTTCCCGCCGGCGCGGGTTGAGCGACAGATCGTGCCCGGCGATCTCCGCCATGCCACCGACACGGATGCGCTGATCGAAGCGGGTGATGGCGACCTTGTAGGTTTCATCGAGCACGGTCGACTGCGGTGCCATCGCCGGATCGCTTATCGGTACGGTCAGCGAATAGCCCTTGAGCGGGTAGACCGGCGCACGAATGCCCAGCGGCTTGAGCATCTGCGGGCTGTAGCTGCCGAGCGCCAGCACGTAGCGATCGGCCGTCTCCAGCTTGCCGTCGATCCACACACCGGCCAGCCGGTCGCCGGCGTAGTCGAGGCGTTGAATATTCTGTTCGAAGCGGAACTCGACACCCAGCGCCTCGGCCATTTCCGCCAGGCGCGAGGTGAACATCTGGCAGTCGCCGGTCTGGTCATTGGGCAGCCGCAGCGCACCGCTGAGCTTGTGCGAAACCTTCGCCAGAGCCGGCTCTACCCGTGCAATGCCGGCGCGATCGAGCAGCTCGTAGGGCACCCCAGAGCGCTGCAGCACAGCGATGTCCTTGGCGGCGGCATCAAGCTGAGCCTGGGTGCGGAACAGCTGCGTGGTGCCGAGCTGACGACCTTCATAGGCGATGCCGGTTTCCGCGCGCAGCTCATCGAGGCAGTCACGGCTGTACTCGGACAGGCGCACCATGCGCTCCTTGTTTACCGCGTAGCGGGCCGCCGTGCAGTTACGCAGCATCTGCGCCATCCACAGGTACTGGTCGACGTCACCGGTAAGCTTGATCGCCAGCGGCGCATGGCGCTGCAACAGCCACTTCATCGCCTTCAGCGGGACGCCAGGTGCCGCCCACGGCGAGGCATAGCCGGGCGAGACCTGCCCGGCATTGGCGAAGCTGGTCTCCATCGCCACCGCCGGCTGCCGGTCGACCACCACCACTTCGAAACCGGCCCGCGCCAGATAATAGGCGCTGGCAGTACCGACCACGCCGCTACCCAATACCAGTACACGCATTTGCAGCCTCCCACCCGCTCGAACGGGCTTTTCCGGATCACTATTGAAACGGAGTATAAAAATGCTCAAGCAGTGTTATTCACCATATAAAAAGCTATCTTTGGCTGTTATTCACGCCATCGACGCTTTATTTGGAGGGCATATCCCTTGAGAACCCGGCATCAGACGCGCCGCGAACTGGACAAGATCGACCGCCACATCCTGCGCATCCTCCAAGCCGAAGGGCGCCTGCCCTTCACCGAGCTGGGCGAGCGCGTCGGCCTGTCGACCACGCCCTGCACCGAGCGCGTCCGGCGCCTGGAGCGCGAAGGCATCATCATGGGCTACTCGGCGCGGTTGAACCCGCAGCATCTGAAGGCGGGGCTGCTGGTATTCGTCGAGATCAGCCTGGCGTACAAGTCCGGCGACATCTTCGAGGAGTTCCGCCGCGCCGTGCTCAAGCTGCCCCACGTGCTCGAATGCCACCTGGTGTCCGGCGACTTCGATTACCTGGTAAAGGCGCGGATTTCGGAGATGGCCTCCTACCGCAAGTTGCTCGGCGACATCCTGCTGAAGCTGCCGCACGTTCGCGAATCGAAGAGCTATATCGTGATGGAAGAGATCAAGGAATCCCTCGACCTGCCGGTCCCGGACTAGAGCCGATGACGGCCAGTTCTGCGGCCTCGTCGGGCAGCCTGCGAGGCACCGCTGGTCATGCCTGGCTTTGCTCCGCGGCCTCGCTCCGGTCTACCCTAGGCGCATGCAGACCTCTCATGACACCTTGATGAATCACCGCGCATCCGCGCCGAACGGCGCCGTACATGCACCCTCCTACTATGCCGCGAGCGTCAATCGCGAACTGGCCTTCGAACCGTTGCAGGGCGAGCAGCGGGCCGACGTATGCGTCGTCGGCGGTGGGTTCTCCGGCCTCAACACGGCCATCGAACTGGCCGAGCGGGGCCTCAGCGTCATCCTGCTGGAAGCGCACCGAATCGGCTGGGGCGCCAGCGGGCGCAACGGCGGGCAACTGATCCGCGGCGTCGGCCATGACGTCGAGCAGTTCAGCAAGATCATCGGCGAAGAAGGCGTCGATGAACTCAAGCGCATGGGCTTCGAAGCCGTCGACATCGTCCGACAGCGCATCGAGCGCTACGCCATCGACTGCGACCTGACCTGGGGCTATTGCGACCTGGCGACCAAGCCACGGCATCTGAAAGGCTTCGACGACGAGTACTCCGACCTGCTGCGCCTCGGCTATCCGCATCCTTTGCAGCGCGTGTCGCGTCCCAACCTGGTCACGGTGGTGGGTTCGCAGCGTTACCTAGGCGGCCTGCTGGACATGGGCTCGGGCCACCTGCACCCGCTGAATCTGGCACTCGGCGAGGCGGCGGCGGCGCAGTCGCTGGGCGTGCGGCTGTTCGAGCAGTCGGCGGTCGAGCGCATCGAGTACGGCCCGCAAGCCAAGGTGCATACGGCTCAGGGCGTGGTGCACGCGGACAACCTGGTGCTGGCCTGCAATGCCTACCTCAACGGCCTGCAACCGAAGCTCGCCGGCAAGGTGCTGCCGGCCGGCAGCTACATCATCGCCACCGAGCGCCTGCCTGAGCCGCTCTGCCGCGAGCTGTTGCCGCAGAACATGGCGGTCTGCGATCAGCGCGTGGCGCTCGATTACTTCCGTCTCAGCGCCGATGGCCGTCTGCTGTTCGGCGGCGCCTGTCACTATTCCGGCCGTGACCCACAGGACATCGCCGCCTACATGCAGCCGAAGATGCTCGAGGTATTTCCGCAGCTGGTCGGCATCGGCATCGACTATCAGTGGGGCGGGATGATCGGCATAGGCGCCAACCGGCTGCCGCAGATCGGTCGCCTGGCCGAACATCCCAACGTGTTCTACGCCCAGGCCTATTCCGGCCACGGGCTGAATGCCACGCACCTGGCCGGTCGCCTGCTTGCCGAAGCCATTGCCGGCCAGCAAAGCAGCGGCTTCGATCTGTTCGCCAAAGTGCCGCATCCGACCTTCCCCGGCGGACCGGCACTGCGCTCGCCACTGCTGGCGTTGGGCATGCTCTGGTATCGACTGAAGGACCGATTCTGAATTTTCGGACGAAGCGCAACGTCCAAGCATGAATGAAAGGATGCATACCCGGAGAAATCTTGCGCACTTACCTGACGCTCCTGCTGCTACTGCTGCTGGCCGGTTGTGCCAGCCACCCCACGCCAACCGAGTCCTATTCCGTGGCTCCGGACGCGTCGCCGCTTGGTCGGCGCATCCAGCAGCTCGCCACCGAGCACGCGTACGGCCACTCGGGTTTTCGCCTGCTACCGGAGAGCACCGAAGCCTTCGCCGCACGCACCGAGATGATCCGCGCGGCGCAGGTCAGCCTCGATATCCAGTACTACATCGTCCATGACGGCCTCACCACACGTGCGCTGATCGACGAAGTGCTGCAAGCCGCCGACCGCGGCGTGCGCGTGCGGCTGCTGCTGGATGACACCACCAGCCATGGCGAGGACTACCGCATCGGCACTCTGGCCGCGCACCCCAACATTCAGATCCGCGTATTCAACCCGCTTCACCTCGGCCGCAGCAACGCCATCACCCGATCCATGGGACGCCTATTGCACCTTTCGCTGCAGCATCGGCGCATGCACAACAAGCTGATGCTGGTCGATGGCAGCCTGGCCGTCGTCGGTGGACGCAACCTCGGCGACGAGTACTTCGAGGCCGACCAGGCGATGAACTTCACCGACATCGACCTGCTTGGCGCCGGCCCGGTCGCCGAGCAGCTCGGCAAGAGTTTCGACCGCTACTGGAACAACCAGCTGAGCGTGCCTATCCAGCATTTTCTCTGGTGGCAACCGAAACCGCGCCAGCTGGACAAGGCGCGCCAGCAGCTGAGCGACTACCTGCAGCAGGCCAAACAGGAAAACAGCGAGCAGTACCAGCGCCTGATGCAGTACAAGCAGCGCCCGCAATTGCAGCAGTGGCTGGACGAACTGATCTGGGCACCAGGCAGGGCGATGTGGGACGCGCCGGAAAAACTGCTCGCCGAAGGCGTACCGGCGGCATCGCTGCTGCTGACCACGCAACTTGCACCGACCATGCAGGCCGTGAGCAGCGAGCTGACACTGGTTTCGGCCTACTTCGTGCCGACCGATAGCGGCGTGGACTACCTGGCGGATCGCACCGGTGCAGGCGTGACCGTGCGTATCCTCACCAACTCACTGGAGGCCACTGACGTGCCGGCCGTGCATGGCGGCTATGCGCCCTACCGCGAGGCCATGCTGGAACTCGGCGTGCGCCTGTTCGAACTGCGCCGGCAGCCGGAGCAGGAAGCCTCTTACAGTTTTCTCGGCGAGTCGGAATCCAGCCTGCATAGCAAGGCAGCGGTATTCGACCAGCAGAAGGTTTTCATTGGCTCGCTGAATCTCGATCCGCGCTCGGTGCTGTGGAACACCGAGGTGGGGATTCTGGTGGAAAGCCACGAACTGGCCCGCGAGGTCCACCGCCTCACGCTGGAGGGTATGTCGCCGGCACTGAGCTACGAAGTTCGCCTGGTGGAGCGCGACGGCCGCAAGCAACTCACGTGGATCGCAGAGGATGGCGGCCGTCTGCGCACCATCGAAAAGGAGCCAGGCGGGCTCTGGCGACGCTTCAACGCCTGGTTCGCCGACGTCATCGGCCTGGAGAAGATGCTTTAGTGGGCTGCTTGGTAAGTTCGGTTGGTCATTTCGGCACCATGGCCCAATACCGCGTTGCTGCTCCTTGTCCCGGAGCCGTGTCCAGTCGAACTAGCCTCAACAACACCGCACAGGCCACTAGGTTCGCGACAAGCTGCCGCACGATGTCGTCCGTTTGGCTACAAGCCGTCACAAATCATTCTTTGGGGTGATACCACTCGGCCAGCAGTCCGTTAGGCTCCAGCGTGCTGCTGCCATGCACGCATAGCTTCTATAAAAATAAAAAGGAGCACGACAATGGACCGTTTAACTCGCTTCTGGCTATTGCTGATACTCGTAATGCTGCCCGGCTTTACCGAGGCGGCCCCGCCCGAAACCATCTCTGCGCTGCAGAACTTGCAGATCCACGCCAATCGCGCGACCAGCAGCCTGCTGCTCTACCGCGGCGAAGGCTTTCAGAAGGCGCACCTGTTGCGTCTGGAAGACGACATCCGCGCGCTGAATGCAGCCCTGCTCAATGTCGCCAATCCCACCAGCGCCCTGCGCGAAAGTCACCAGGCGCTGCAGGCTCGGCTGCGCGAAGGCGCCGGCTTCGGCTACGAAGAGGACGACATGCCCTGGGGCTGGCCGCTGGAGATGAGCAAGGCACTGCGCGACTTCCTCACCGCCGTTCGCGCTCAGCAAGGGGCGGACGCTCAGGCCGAACTGCCAGCCAAGGTTGAATACCTGGCCGTTCAATACCTCAGCCGTGCCTACATCGGCTCGTTCGAGATCGCTCGCGAACAGCCGGACACCTATCTCGGGCAGGACGAGCGCCATCTGGTGCCGGCGATCGACGCTCAGCTGGCCGAACTGGATGGCAAGCGCGATCCCGCGCTGGCCAAACTCAAGACCCGCTGGGATTTCCTCAAGGTGGCGCTGGAAGACATGAACAGCGGCAGCAACAACTTCACCACCGCCTCAGGCCGGCCCTTCGCGCCAATCATGGTCGACCGCCATGCACGCAGCCTCAGCGATCAGTGGATGGCGGCGAAGCCCTGACTCAGCCGTGGGCGGCTGAGTCGCGCAGACGCACAGGACCGACCCGCGCCTCGATGGCGAGGCGCAGCGGCTCGCGCAGACCGAGCATGAAACCAAGCTCGGCAGCGACGAACAAAGGCCCGATGATCAGCCCGGTGAGATCGTCGACGAACGCCGGCTTGCGACCCTCGAAGTAGTGCCCGATGAACTGGATGATCCAGCCGAGCACGAACAATCCCGCGCCAACGCCCAGCCACAGCGCCATCGTTGCGCCGGCCAGAACTGCGCCCAGCCATACGCAGAGCAGCAGCACGGCGCTCATCAGCAAGCCGTAACGCAGATCCAGGCGAAGGTAGAAAACCGCAGCGGCGAGCGACACCAGTGCCGCCGGGCTTAGCCACAACCCAGCCCATTCGATGCCCGGCCGCGACAGAAGGATCGCCACCGCCAGCACGATCAGCGGAATGCCGATGAAATGGGTCAGGAGGTTGCGTGGATCGCGATGATAGGCCGCGTACTGTGCCAAATGATCGGTGAGGGTCTTCATTGGCGGCATCTCCGGAAGTCGCGTCTCACCAAGCTTAGTCGGTCGCAGCGACTGGAGCGCCGCCGGACACAGAGCGATCGCGCCAACATCGGTGGTTGCCGGGCTATTGCTCGGGACGATAGCCCAGCCGCAAACCGCCCCAGTGACGCCCACCGACCATGATCGGCACGGACAGGTCGTGCATCAGCTCGCCGGTATCGCGACTGTAGGTCTGCAACAGCAGGCGGCGCTGATGACTGCCGCAGCGCCCGCCGGTGCGGTCGTTGAACAGGCGCTTGCTACGGCTCTTGACCCGATCGATCTCCGGGTTGCCCACCGGCGGCTGGCTGAACGCGCGGTTGTGGGTCGGCACGTAGCCCTCCGGCGTCGTGGCGATGGCGTAGACCAATGCGGCATGCTTCTGCAGCACCGGCTCCTGAATCGCCGGCAAGACCTCGTCAGCATAACGGTCGAAGCGGGTCTGATACTTCACCGGATCGGTATTGGCCTGCGCCCGGTAATTGCGGTCGAACAGGTCATCGAGACTGACGCGTCCGGCCTGGATATCAGCCTCGAAACGCGCGCTGATGGCCGCAGCCCCCTGACGCGCCAGGTCGAACATGGTCTGGTGATAATCGTCGAGCTGGACCTCGGCCAGTTGCTCGCTGGCGCTTTCGGCCTGGGCCACCAGGCGTTCCGCCGCCAGCTCGAGCTGGCGGGTCTGCTCCTCGCTCTCCAGGGCATCGGTACGCAGCTGATCGAGGGCGACGAACTGCCCGGTCAGACGCTGATGGTTGTCGGCGGTGCCGGTGGTGATCTGCTCGACCTGGCTTTCGACGCTGCCGGCCAGTTCGGCGATGCCGCTGAGCTGCTCACCGGTGGTGGCGATCTGCTCGGCGGCGGCGTCCAGCTCGTTGCCCTGGCGCTGGATATAGCTGACCACTGCTTCGCTTTGCTCGCGGATGTCGGCCACCATGCGACCGACCTCCTCGGTAGCGCTGGAGGTGCGCGCCGCCAGACTGCGTACTTCGTCGGCGACCACGGCAAAGCCGCGACCGGCCTCACCGGCACGGGCGGCCTCGATGGCTGCGTTGAGAGCCAGCAGGTTGGTCTGGCTGGCGATGGACTGGATCACGTCGGTAATGCGGCGGATTTCCTCCGTCCGCGCCGAAAGCCCGTCAATCAGCTCGCGGCTGGCGTGGGTCTGAGCACTCAGTTGCTGCATGCGTTCGATGGCGCGCTGCAGTTCGGCTTGCCCGGTATCGCTGCGCTCGCGCACCGCTTGCGCGGCATCCAGTGTGTGGCGGGCCCGCTCCGCGCTGTCCTGCTCGGTGGCGGCGATAGCCTGGGCACCATTGGCAATTTCGCTGACAGCCTGCAGCTGCGACTTCAAGCGGATGGCCAGCTGCTCGGCGCTGAAGGCGACCTGGGCAGCAGACAGGGCGTTGTGGCAGGTACTGCGCGAGAGATTCTTGGTCAGCTCGGCGAAGCTCTGCGGCGCCCCGTCGGCAG
>Ga0154485_1190_pt4 | contig 8914 bp, 10 predicted proteins | sample RifGroC2_FD_115964 | JGI IMG/M metagenome (GOLD analysis project Ga0154485, IMG submission 115964) | Pseudomonadales bacterium GWC2_63_15
CGACACATCCGAGCGAGCTGGAAAACAGCCACCACCGCGTTGTCGGCTTTCTCTGGGCGCGCACCGGCAAACCCACACCGTACGTCATGCAGCGGCAGGACGAGCAGGTTCAGGTACACGGCCGCTATGCGCTTGCCGTGGACGACGGCAATGCCTGTCTGGCCGCGGGGCTGGCCGGGCTGGGCATCATCTGGCTGCCGGAGTACATGGTCAGAACGCACCTGGCCAACGGCGAGCTGTTGCCACTGCTGCAAGACTGGCGGCTCGATGAAATGCCGCTGTACCTGGCGTTCCCACCGAATCGGCATGTCAGTGCCAAACTGCGCGTGTTCATCGATTGGGTCATCGAACTGATGGCGCAACATGCGCCCGTGCTCGACCGTCGACCGGTGGCAGACCGCTAGAGCTGCAGCGCCAGCCCTACCAATACCGTGCACTCCACCAGCTCCAGCAGCGCACCAGCGGTATCGCCGGTGGTGCCGCCAAGCCGGCGCAGCACGGCGCGACGCGCCAGCATAAACGTCACCGCAGCCAACGACAGAGCGATCAGCCCGCTGCTGCCGAACAGCAAACAACCCACCGCGACCAGCGCCAGTACGCCCCTCGCCTCGCCATGCGGCAGATTCGCTGCCAGCGCATGACCAAGTCCGTTGGGCCGCACATACGGCGTCAAGAGAAACAACGCTGGCAGCGCGGCCCGCCCCAGCACCGGCGCCAGCAACAGTGCGGAGTACTGTTGCGCCTGGAGCAACGCCAACAGCGCGCTGAATTTAAGCAACAGCAAAAGCACCAGAACCACCACGGCGACCGGGCCGCTGCGCGGGTCCTTCATGATTTGCAGCGTGCGCTCGCGGTCGCCGAAGCCACCCAGCCAGGCGTCCGCGCTGTCGGCCAGGCCATCGAGGTGCAAGAGGCCGGTCAGCGCAACCCAGAGGGTGAGGAGCAAGGCCGCCTGTAACAGCGGCGGCGTCCCATCCAGTACAAATGCGGCCAGACAGAGCAACGCGCCGAGCAACAGACCGACCACCGGGTAATACAGCAATGAGCGCCCCTGCTGCTCGGGCTCCGGCATTGCCGGCAAGCGGATCGGCAGGCTGGTGAGAAATTGCAGGGCGATCAATAGCGGCAGCATCGGCAGGTCCTATTCCTCGACGGCGACCGGTTCGCCCGCCGGATGAGCGTTGAGCGGCAGCAGTTCGCCGTGGGCCACCACCACATCCAGCAGCCGCTCCCTTGGCAAGCCCCACGCACGCGCCAGCAGCAGGCGCATCACGCCGGCATGACAGATGACCAACAGCCGCTGGCCGGCAAAGCGCTGCCCAAGGCAGTCGATGGCAGCCAGCACGCGCGCCTCGAACTGCGCCAGCGGCTCACCGCCAGGCGGCGTAAAACCGTAGGGATCGGCCCAGAACAGGCCGAGCGCCTCGGCGCTGTGCTGCATCAGATCGGCGGCGCTACGGCCTTCCCAGTCGCCAAAATGCAGCTCGCGCAGGTCCGGCTCCAGCTGCAGCGGCAGGCCGCGCTGTGCGGCCTGCTCCCGCGCGAAGGCGGCACAGCGTTGCAGCGGCGAGCTGACCAGCACGTCCCAGGGACCGGCGCCAGCAACCGCATCGCGCATCTGCTGCCAGCCACGCTCAGTCAGCGCATCGTCGAGGCTGCCGCGAAAGCCACCGCCCCGCTCGGTCTCGCCATGGCGCAGCAGATCGATGCTCGTGATCATGCAGTTCGGTCCGAAATTTCGGCTTCGACGAACGTCGCCATTTCGTTGTGCAGCGCGCAGGCCTGCTGCAACAGCGGCACGGCCAGCGCCGCACCACTGCCTTCCCCCAGACGCAAGCCGAGATCGAGCAGCGGCACGGCGCCAAGTGGTTCCAGCACCGCCAGATGGCCGGGCTCGGCAGAACGATGGGCGAAGATCAACCAAGGTCGACAGGCCGGATTCAGCCGCACCGCACAGAGCGCGGCAGCGCTGCAGATAAAGCCGTCGACCAGTACCGCAATGCCCAGCTGCGCGCAGCGCAGATAGGCACCCGCCAGCGCCGCGATCTCGAAACCACCCAGTCGGCGCAAGGCTTCAAGCGGCGCGACACAATGCTCGGCGTGCAGCCGAACCGCGTCCTGGATCACCTGAACCTTGTGTCGAACACCGGCCAGATCGAGCCCGGTGCCCGGCCCGACCAGCGTCAACGGCGAGCGCGGCAGCAGCACAGCGGCCAAGGCGCTGGCGCTGGTAGTATTGCCGATGCCCATTTCGCCACCGATGAACAGCTGGGCAGAGCCTTGCGCGGCACGCTGCGCGCTGTCGCGTCCGGCTGCCAGGGCCAGACGCATTTGCTCATCACTCATCGCCGCTTCGCGAGCCAGGTTGGCCGTGCCGGGGCCGAGTCGCAAATGGCTCACGCCATCCAGTTGTAGCGGTTCCACCGTGCCCAGGTCGATCACCTCCAGCGGCGCGCCCAGGCGCTTCGACAACACGCTCAGTGCAGCCCCGCCGCCGACGAAATTGCGCAGCATCTGCCCGGTCACTGACTGCGGATAAGCCGAAACACCCTCTTCCACCACGCCGTGATCGCCGGCGAACACGCTGACATGCAGGCGCTCGACCTGCGGCCGCTCGCTGCCCTGCATGGCTGCCAGCGACACCGCCAGGGCTTCGAGCTGGCCGAGCGCACCACGTGGCTTGGTCAACTGGTCCTGGCGCGCCAATGCCTGGGCGCGCACGGATTCATCCAGCATGTGGCATGGCTCGTTCCACCAATCGTGCATCAATGCGCTTCCTTCAATGTCATGGGCAGCCCGGCGACCATAAAGGTCACCCGCTGCGCCCGTTCCGCCACGGCCTGGTGCAGCCAGCCGGCCTCATCCACATAGCGACGGGTCAGCTCGCCCAGCGGCACCACGCCGAGGCCGGTCTCGTTGCTGACCAGCAGGATCCGCCCCGGCAGCCCGTCCAGGCATTCGAGCAGGGCATCACGCTCCTCTGCGAGGCGCGCCGCGTCGTCCAGCATCAGCAAGTTGGTGAGCCAGAGGGTCAGGCAGTCGACCAGCAGGCAGCGCTCTGCGGCAGCCTGCGCGCGCAGCACCCGTGGCAGTTGCAGGGGTTCTTCGACCAGTGTCCAGTGCGCCGGGCGCCGCTCACGGTGATGGGCGATGCGCTCGGTCATCTCGCCGTCCAGCGGCTGGCTGGTGGCGATATAGCTAACCGCCAGGCCGCTTTCGGCGGCCAGACGCTCGGCGAAGCGGCTCTTGCCCGAGCGGGCGCCGCCAAGAATCAGTTCCAGCATGCTCAGTCTTCCAGCCCGCAGAGCGCGCGTAACCGCGCGGTATCCAGTTGTGTCTCGACCAGGTCGGCGAGGCGCTCGATGTCGCGCTCACGCAGCGCGTGGTAGTCGACAGTTTCCACCGCATCGAGGCCTGCCCAGCGCAGCAGGGCGGCACAGGCCTCGGGGCCTTCGAACAGGCCGTGCAGATAGGTGCCGAGCACCCGCTCGTCGGTGCTGATGGCGCCATCGAAGCGGCCATCGTCGAGCTGTACCGCAGGCTGCTCCAGGGCCGGGCCGCGGCTGACGCCGGCATGTATCTCGTAGCCGCTGACCGGCACGCCGCCCGGCAGCAACCGGCCGGTGACGTTACGCAGCTGCTTGTCTGCCTCAAGAACCGTGTCGATATCCAGCAGCCCGAGCGCCTCGCTCTCCCCCGCCGGACCTTCTAGCCCGAGCGGATCAGCAATGCGCGTGCCGAGCATCTGCAGGCCGCCACAGATGCCCAGCAATTTGCCGCCGTAGCGCAGGTGCTTCTGGATTGCAGCTTCCCAGCCGTTGGCGCGCAGCCAGGTAAGGTCGGCGCGCACGCTTTTCGAGCCGGGCAGGATGATCAGATCGGCAGGCGGCACCGGCTGCCCGGGACCGACGAACTGCAGGTCGACCTGCGGGTGCAGGCGCAGCGGGTCGAAGTCGGTGTGATTGCTGATGCGTGGCAGCACCGGCACCACCACCTTCAGCGCGTCGCTGGCCTTGCCGGACTGGCGCACGTCGATGGCATCCTCCGCTTCCAGATGGAAATCCATCAGGTACGGCAGCACGCCCAGCACCGGCTTGCCGGTGCGTTGTTCCAGCCAGTCGAGACCGGGCTGCAACAGCGCGATGTCGCCACGAAAACGGTTGATGACGAAGCCCTGAACCCGCGCCTGCTCGCTTTCCGAGAGCAACGCCAGGGTGCCGACCAGATGGGCGAACACCCCACCCTTGTCGATATCGGCGATCAGGATCACCGGGCAGTCCACCGCCTCGGCGAAGCCCATGTTGGCGATATCGCCGGCGCGCAGATTGATCTCCGCGGGCGAACCGGCGCCCTCGACCATCACCACGCGATAAGCCGCGGACAGCCGCTGGTGCGAGTCGAGCACGGCCTGCATCGCCACGCGTTTGTAGTCGTGGTAGGCGGCGGCATCCATGCTGGTCACCGCGCGGCCATGGATGATCACTTGGGCGCCGATGTCGCTGTTGGGCTTCAAGAGCACCGGATTCATGTCGGTGTGCGGCGCAAGGTTCGCCGCCTGCGCCTGTACGGCCTGAGCCCTGCCGATTTCGCCGCCATCTGCAGTCACCGCGCTGTTGAGCGCCATGTTCTGCGGCTTGAACGGCACGACGGCAACCCCCTGGCGTGCCAACCAGCGGCACAGCGCCGTCACCAGCGTGCTCTTGCCGGCGTCGGAGGTGGTGCCCTGCACCATCAGCGTCGTCATGGATGTTGCTCCCTGAAAAATTGCAGAGCCTGATCCAACCGCGCCCAACCAATATCGGTCGGCAGGCCGAAGCGCAGGCTGGAAGGCTGAGCGAAAAACCGCGTGAGGATGCCGCGACGGGCAAGAAAGTCATGCAGCAGCGCAGCGTCGTCGCTGACCCACCACTGGAACAGTGCGCAGCCGCCCAGCGGCGCAAGGCCATGGCGGCGTAGCAGGTCGGTCAGACGCTGGCCGTCGCAGTGCAGGCATTCGCGCTGGTGCTGCTGAGCAGACTGATCAGCCAGCAGCACTGCGCCCAGCTGCCGCGTCGGGCCATTCACCGTCCAGGGGCCGAGGAGCCTGGCGACCGAACGCAGCAGGCCAGTGTGGGCAAGTACGAAACCCAGTCTCGCGCCGGCCAGGCCAAAGAATTTGCCGAACGAGCGCAGCACGATCAGTCCGGGCAGGTGGCTGTGCTCGGCCAGACTGTGCTGCGGCGTGCAGTCCATGAACGCCTCGTCCACCACCAACCAGCCGCCGTAGGCCGCCAGCTCACTGCGCCATTCCAGCAGGCGCTGCGGCGCGATCAGCTGGCCGGTGGGATTGTTCGGGTTGACCACCACCAGCACGTCGAGCTGATCCAGTGCACGCGGCACGCTGGCCTCGCAGAGCTCGACGACACGGTGGCCGGCGCGACGCCAGGCCTCGGCGTGCTCGGCATAACAGGGCGATACGATGCCGATCCGCGCCGACCCGCGCAGGCGCGGCAGGGCCTGGATAGCACTCTGCGAACCGGCCACTGGCAACACCGCGCGCGCACCGTAGTACTGCCGGGCCGCTACTTCCAGGCCATCTTCAGGCTCTGGCAGACGTGTCCAGGCGCAGCTGGAAATGCTCGGCAACGGCGGGTGATAAGGGGCGATGCCAGTGGACAGGTCGAGCCAATCCGAAAGCGGAATGCCGTAACGCTGTGCGGCTGCGCGCAAACGTCCACCGTGCTCAAGCATAGAGCCAGCCACCAAACAGCAGTGTCAGCAGCCAGACGCCGACGCCACCCCAGACCAGGTCCAGCGCATGCTCGATATGCCGCGCCTGCGGCGCCTTGCCCCGGCCCAGCTCGGGCCGCGCATGCACTTCACCGTGATAAATGGCGGCGCCACCCAACACCACACCCAGCGCTCCAGCTCCGGACGCCATTACCGGACCGGCGTTGGGGCTGTCCCACAGCGGCGCCTGGGTGCGCCAGCAACGCAGCGCGCGGCGGGTTCGCCCGAGCAATGCATAGGTCAGCGCGACCAGCCGTGCCGGCAGGTAGTTGAGCACGTCGTCGATGCGCGCCGCGGCCCAGCCGAAGCGCTCGAAGCGCGCATTGCGATAGCCCCACATGGCGTCCAGCGTATTGCTCAGGCGATACAGCACCACACCCGGCACGCCCGCTACGATGAACCAGAACAGCGCGGCGAACACCGCATCGCTGCCGTTCTCCAGCACCGACTCGGTGGCCGCACGGGCCACGCCCTCCTCGTCCAGCTGCGTGGTGTCGCGGCTGACGATCCAACCGACTCGGCGGCGTGCCTCTGGCAGATCATGCCGCCACAGCGCCTGCGCCACCGGCAGTGCATGCTCGCCCAGACTGCGCAGGCCCAGGGCCAGATAGAGCAGAACGATCTCCACCAGCCAGCCGACGGTCGGTAGCAGGCTGAGCAGCCAGGCCAGCAAGGTCAGCGGTAGCACCGCCAGGCACCAGGCGGTCACCCCGTGGCTGCGCCAGCCGCGCGCCGCAGATCCGTTGAAATGCTGCTCCAGGCGATCGGCCAGGCGACCGAAGGCTACCAGTGGATGCGCCCGCTTCGGCTCGCCGAGCAATGCATCCAGCAGCAGCGCCGCGCTAACGGTGAGGAACAGACTCACTCGGCCCTCTGCGCGCAGGCACTGATCAGCGCATGCAGCTGGCGTACGCCGTCAGTCAGCACCGCCGGGCCGGGGTTGAGAATGTCCGGCGACTTGATCTCGTGCAGCTGGCCCGTGCGCACTGCCGGAATCGCCTGCCAGCCAGGCCGTGCAGCCACCTGTTCCGGCCGAAAACGGCGGCCGCACCAGGAGCCGACGATCAGCTCCGGCGCGCGGCGCACCACTTCCTGCGGGTCCTCGATGATGCGTTGCTTGGCACGTTTGAACGCCGCCAGCTCGGCGAAGCAGTCCTCGCCACCGGCCAGTTCGATCAGCTCGCTGACCCAGGCGATACCGGAAATCAGCGGCTCGTTCCATTCCTCGAAGTACACCCGCGGCCGGCGCGGCAAGGCAGCGGCGCTGGCGCGGATGACGTCCAGCCCGGCCTGCAGCTCACCGATCAGCGCTCGCGCGCGCTCGCCAGCGTGCACCAACGCACCGAGGGTTTCGATCATGCGCAGGATGCCGGCGATATCGCGCTGATTGAACAGGTGCACCTCCAGTCCTTCGCGCGCCAGCTCGGCGAGCATGTCGCCCTGCAGGTCGCTGTAGCCGAGCACCAGGTCCGGCTCGAGGGCGAGAATCTGCTCATGCTTGACGCTGGTGAAGCCGCTGACCTTGGGCTTTTCCTTGCGCGCCTGCGGCGGGCGCACGGTGAAGCCGGAGATGCCGACGATGCGCGCCTGCTCGCCCAGCAGGTAAAGCGTTTCGCAGGTCTCGGTGGACAGGCAGACGATGCGCTGCGGCCCCTTGCTCATTTCGCCTCCCAGGCATTCTCGAAAACCAGTTCGTGCAGCGGTCGCGGCGTGGTCCAGCCTTCCAGTGCCAGCATCGGTGCCGGGTAGAACTCCTGCACCGGCCCGAGGCAGAGGATCGCCACCGGCTTGGCACCGCCCGGCATGCCGAGCAAGGCGGCCAGCGCGTCGGGATCGAACAGTGACACCCAGCCCATCCCCAGGCCTTCCGCGCGCGCCGCGAGCCAGAGATTCTGGATCGCGCAGGCCAGCGACGCGAGGTCCATCTCCGGCAGCGTGCGGCGGCCGAAGATATGTTGTTCGCGGCCATCCATCAACGCGGCGACCAGCAGTTCGGCGCAATCCTCGATGCCCTCGACCTTGAGCCGCATGAACTCGGCGGAACGCTCGCCGAGCGCCTGAGCCGTGCGCTGGCGCTCCTCACCGACCAGATCGGCGATGGCCGTGCGCAACTCGGGGCGGGTGATGCGGACAAAGCGCCACGGCTGCATCAGGCCGACGCTGGGTGCCTGATGCGCCGCGTTGAGCAGCCTCGACAGCAGCTCCGGTGCCACCTCGCCGCCGGCGAAATGGCGCATGTCGCGACGCTCGCCGATGGCGCGATAGACCGCTGCGCGCTCCTGCGGGCTGAAGGCATGCGCGCTCATGGCCGGAACAGCGCCGCAGCGGCTGCCGGATCGGACGGCAGGTACAGGTGGATATAGGACGCCGTCAGCCGCCCCCGGCGGTAGACCGCTTCGGCGGTGCGCTTGTAGTTCGGGCATTCGCCGCGAGCCAGCGGCTCGAGTGGCGACTCCAGCGCGGAATGGTGGAAGGTGTGCCCGCGCAGCCGCCCTTCCGGCAGCTCCACTTCCTGCAGCGCCAGCGCGGTCAGGCGCTTGTGCATGCGCGCCTCGCCGGGCAGCAGGCCGAGCATCTGCGCGCGCTCGTCGCCACGGTCGGTCAGCCCGTCGAGCAGGTAGAGCATGCCGCCGCACTCGGCGAGGATCGGCTTGCCCGACTCATGATGCGCACGGATCGCTTCAGCCATTGGCCCATTGCGCGATAACGCGCGCAGATGCAGCTCGGGATAGCCGCCGGGCAGGTACAGGCTGTCCACGGCCGGCAAGCGGGCGAAGCGCAGCGGCGAGAAAAACAGCAACTCGGCGCCCAACGCCTGCAGCAAGTCGAGATTGGCCTGGTAGAGAAAGGCAAAGGCCGCATCGCGTGCAACGCCGATGCGCACACCCGCCAGCAGCGGTTCGAGCGGCGCACTGGCCGGCGCGGCGAAAGTGACCGGGGCAGGCAACTCGGTGTCTGCACTGAATGCCAGGGCATCGGCCGCGGCATCCAGACGGGCGTCCAGATCAGCCAGCTCCTCGGCCTGCACCAGCCCCAGGTGCCGGCTTGGCAGTTCCACCTCGACACTGCGCGGCAAGGCGCCGTACCAGCGGATCGACTCCGGAAGGCTGTCGCGCAGAATCTCGCCATGCCGGGCGCTGCCGAC
>Ga0154485_1104_pt2 | contig 8887 bp, 6 predicted proteins | sample RifGroC2_FD_115964 | JGI IMG/M metagenome (GOLD analysis project Ga0154485, IMG submission 115964) | Pseudomonadales bacterium GWC2_63_15
CAGCGAACTGGAAGCGGTGCTGACAGCGCGCAACGAACTGATCGAGACCCGCCTTGAACACATCGACCTGCAGGGGCTGGTAGCCATCGCGGCTGCGCGCCTGCACTTCGCTTACGGAGAAGCCAGATGAGCCGGAATGTTCTCGCAAGCGTCACCCTGGCCGGTGTGACGGCGCTGATCGGCGCGGGTGCCGGCTACTGGCTGGCCAGCTCTGATGACCAGGTTTCCGAACCAGTCGCATCCGCGGTCGAGAGTGACGCCCAGGTGCTGTACTGGTACGACCCGATGGTGCCGCAGCACCGTTTCGAAAAGCCCGGCAAGTCACCGTTCATGGATATGGACCTGGTGCCGCGCTACGCCAATGAGGACGGCGATGTCGCCACCATCAGTATCGATGCCGGCATCACGCAGAACCTTGGTATTCGCCTGACAACCGTCAGCCGCGGACAGCTGGTGAATGTGATCGAAGCGGTCGGCGTGCTCGAATACAACGCGCGTGATGTCGCGCTGGTTCAGGCTCGAGCCGGCGGGTTCGTCGAGCGCGTCTATCGGCATGCGCCAGGCGATGTGTTGGACAAGGGCGCAGCGCTGGCCGACCTGTTGATTCCCGAGTGGTCGGCCGCTCAGGAGGAATACCTGGCCCTGCGGCGAATCGGCGAACCAGCGCTGCTGGCGGCGGCACGGCAGCGCCTGCGCCTGGCCGGCATGCCGGCATCGACCATCAGCCAGCTCGAGCGCAGTGGCCAGGTCAACGCATCCATTACCATTTCCACCCCGATCGGCGGCGTACTGCAGGAGCTGGATGTTCGCGAAGGGATGACGCTTGCGGCCGGTGCGCCGCTCGCGCGGATCAATGGGCTGGACAGCGTCTGGCTGGAAGTGGCGGTGCCAGAGGCGCAGAGCCAGGGTATCCGCGTCGGCCAGCGCGCCACTGCGCGGCTGCCGGCGCTGCCGGGCCAGCTCATCGAGGGTGAGATCACCGCGGTGCTGCCGGAAGCCAATGCTGCAAGCCGTACCCTGCGTGTGCGGGTAGAGCTGCCCAATCCGGACGGACTGCTGCGGCCCGGGCTGACGGCTCAGGCCAGCCTGGCCGGTGGCGACGATGCGTCGGTTCTGCTGATTCCCGGCGAGGCGGTCATTCGAACCGGGCGTCGCAGCCTGGTGATGCTGGCCGAGCCCGGCGGCCGCTATCGCCCGGTGGAAGTCGAGACCGGGCGGGAGAGCGGCAGCCAGACTGTCATCCTCCGCGGCCTGGAGGAAGGCCAGCAGGTGGTTGCGTCCGGCCAGTTCCTGCTGGACTCCGAAACCAGCCTGCGCGGCATCGTCGCGACGCCCGCGGCCAGTGATGTGCAGCACGACCACGACCATGGCCATGCTCAGCCGACACCGACGCTGCATGAATCCGAAGGCCGCGTCATGGCGCTCGCCGATGCCCGCGTGAAGATCGCACACGGCCCGTTCCACACGCTTGGCATGCCCGGCATGACCATGGCGTTCGCGGTGGCCGATGCGGCATTGCTGCAGGACATCGAGGTCGAAGACCGGGTCCGTTTCGCCGTTCGGGAAACCGATGCGGGCCTGCTGGTCGAGCGAATTCAGCCGCTGGAGAAGCAGCCATGATCGCCGCGCTGATTCGCTGGTCCGTCCTCAATCGGTTCCTGGTGCTGATGGCGACATTGCTGATGACTGCCGTGGGCATCTGGGCAGTGCGTACCACGCCGATCGACGCGCTGCCTGACCTGTCGGACGTGCAGGTGATCATCCGCACGCCCTATCCGGGGCAGGCGCCGCAGATCGTCGAGAACCAGGTGACCTATCCACTGACCACCACCATGCTTTCGGTGCCTGGGGCAAAGACGGTGCGCGGCTATTCGTTCTTCGGCGACAGCTTCGTCTATGTGCTGTTCGAGGACGGTACCGATCTCTACTGGGCGCGTTCGCGGGTGCTGGAGTACCTGAGTCAGGTGCAGAGCCGGCTGCCCGCCAGCGCCAAGCCATCTCTCGGGCCGGACGCTACCGGGGTCGGCTGGATCTATCAGTACGCGTTGGTCGACCGCAGCGGCACGCACGATCTCGCGCAACTACGCAGTCTGCAGGACTGGTTCCTCAAGTACGAACTCATCACGCTGCCCAACGTGGCCGAGGTGGCGACCATCGGTGGCATGGTCAAGCAGTATCAGGTCGTGCTCGATCCACTGAAGATGGCCAGCCTTGCCGTCACTCAGGCGGAGGTCATCGAGGCGATCGGCATGGCCAACCAGGAAACTGGCGGCGCAGTACTCGAATTGGCCGAAACCGAATACATGGTCCGCGCCTCCGGCTACCTGCAGACGCTCGAGGATTTTCGCCAGATTCCACTGCAGTTGAGCGCCAGGGGCGTGCCGGTCACGCTGGGCGATGTGGCGCATATCCAGCTCGGCCCGGAAATGCGTCGGGGCATCGCAGAGCTCGACGGGGATGGGGAAACGGTCGGCGGGGTGGTGATCCTGCGCAGCGGCAAGAACGCGCGGGAAACCCTGGCCGCCGTGCACGCCAAGCTCGAAGAGCTGAAAAGCAGCCTGCCCGAGGGTGTCGAAATCGTCACCACCTACGACCGCAGCGAGCTGATCGACCGCGCGGTGGAGAACCTCAGCTTCAAGCTGCTGGAGGAATTCGTCGTCGTCGCACTGGTGTGCGGCATCTTCCTCTGGCACCTGCGCTCTTCGCTGGTGGCGATCGTCTCGCTGCCCATCGGCATATTGATCGCCTTCGCCGTGATGCGTTACCAGGGCATCAACGCCAACATCATGTCGCTGGGCGGTATTGCCATCGCCATCGGTGCGATGGTCGACGCGGCGGTGGTGATGATCGAGAACGCGCACAAGAAGGCCGAGGCCTGGCGCCACGCCAATCCGGGCAAGGAGCTGGAGGGTGAAGAGCACTGGCAGGTCATGACCAGCGCAGCGCAGGAGGTCGGCCCGGCGCTGTTCTTCTGTCTGCTGATCATCACCCTGTCGTTCATTCCGGTGTTCACCCTCGAAGCGCAGGAAGGCCGTTTGTTCGGCCCGCTGGCCTTTACCAAGACCTATGCCATGGCCGCAGCGGCGGGGCTTTCGGTGACCCTTGTGCCGGTGCTGATGGGCTACTGGATTCGCGGCAAGCTGCCGGACGAGTCGCGCAATCCGCTCAACCGCGGGTTGATACGGGTCTACCGCCCTGCGCTGAATGCGGTGCTGGATCACCCGAAATCGACCATTGGCGTAGCCGTGTTGATCCTGGCTACCACGCTGTGGCCGATGTCACGCTTGGGCGGGGAGTTCCTGCCACCGATGGACGAGGGTGATCTGCTCTATATGCCTTCGGCACTGCCGGGGCTGTCAGCACAGAAAGCGGCGCAGCTGTTGCAACAGACTGATCGCATGATCCGCACGGTTCCGGAAGTCGAAACCGTGTTCGGCAAGGCCGGCCGCGCCGAGTCGGCGACCGATCCGGCGCCGCTGGAGATGTTCGAGACCACCATCCGCTTCAAACCGCGAGAGCAGTGGCGTGCCGGCATGACGCCGGAAAAGCTGATCGACGAGCTGGACCGAGCTGTGCAGGTGCCAGGCCTGACCAATATCTGGATTCCGCCGATCCGCAATCGCATCGACATGCTTGCCACCGGCATCAAGAGCCCGATCGGTGTGAAGATCGCCGGCGCCAATCTGGAGGAGATCGACCGTGTCAGCCAGCAGGTCGAGGCCGTTGCCAGAAAGGTGCCGGGTGTCAGTTCGGCGCTGGCCGAGCGCCTTGTCGGCGGGCGTTACGTCGATATCGATATCGATCGTCAGGACGCAGCCCGCTATGGGCTGAACATCGCCGATGTGCAGTCCATCGTTTCCAGCGCCATCGGTGGCGAAACCGTCGGTGAGACCATTGAGGGCCTTGCGCGATATCCGATCAGCGTTCGCTACCCTCGTGAATGGCGCGATACCCCCCAGCGGCTGGAGCAGCTACCGATCCTCACGCCGCAGGGCAGCCAGATCACCCTGGGCAGTGTGGCGCGAGTGCGCATAAGCGACGGTCCGCCGATGCTGCGCAGCGAGAATGCGCGGCTGGCGGGTTGGGTTTACGTCGACGTGCGCGGCCGGGATATCGCGTCGGTCGTCGCCGATCTGCGCGATGCGGTCAGCGCCGAGGTGAAGCTGTTGCCCGGCATGAGCCTGGCCTACTCGGGACAGTTCGAGTTTCTCGAGCGCGCCAACGAGCGCCTCAAGCTGGTCGTGCCCGCGACGTTGCTGATCATTTTCTTCCTGTTGTACCTGACCTTTGGCCGGCTGGATGAGGCGGTGCTGATCATGCTGACCCTGCCGTTCGCGCTGACTGGCGGCGTCTGGTTTCTCTATCTGATGGATTACAACCTGTCGGTGGCCACCGGAGTCGGCTTCATCGCGCTGGCGGGAGTCGCTGCGGAATTCGGCGTGATCATGCTGCTATATCTGAAGAACGCCTGGGCCGACCAGCAGCGCGACGGGCAGATCGGCGAGGCCGCGCTGTGCGAAGCAATCCGCGAAGGTGCGGTGCAGCGGGTACGCCCGAAGGCGATGACCGTTGCTGTGATTGTCGCTGGTCTCTTGCCGATTCTGCTGGGAGCGGGCACCGGCAGCGAAGTGATGAGCCGCATCGCGGCACCGATGGTTGGCGGCATGCTGAGTGCGCCGCTGCTGTCGCTGTTCGTCATCCCGGCCGCCTATCGTTTGATGCGCAGACCCAGGAGAGGAACACAGGCGCGGTAGGCTCGGCTACATCAACAATAGGAGGAAAGAGTAGCCGAGCGACCCGAGCAGGAATGCACCGAATCGGCTGTTCCTTTCCGTCGGCAGCTCCTCCTTCAGGACGTTGAGGATGATCGCGCCGGCGATGAAGGCGGTTACGGCCGACACACCCAGCTCCGAGAGTTCGATGACCGAGCCGAACGCCCAGCCGATCAGGGTTGCCCCCGCCAGGATCCAGCGGCCGCGTCGGGCAAACAGGTTTTGGTGATCATGCTGAAGGGCCACATCGTTGACCATGAAATGCAGCGACATGGCCACGGTGTACCAGACCAGTTCCAGCGCCTGGCCGGAATCACGGTTGGCGAGGATATGGCCGATCAGTGCGTTGTAACCGGCAAACGCACCTATGTGCAGCCAGAACACGCCCGCGTGGGAAGGTGCGCCTTCAGGCCGCTCGTCGCGGTGCTGCTTGATCAGCCGCTCGAGCCCGTAGAAGCAGACCAGGCCGACCAGTGCCAGCAGATAGGCATGGTGTTCCAGGTAGCGCAGCGGGTGGAACCCGCTATCCTCCATCACCCTCTGCCCGTCGGCCAGCTCGGGGAGCAGGTGGACGAAGACGTAAGCAACGGCGACGCCGCCGGCCGCGGATAGCCAGCGGCTACGCGGTAACTGGTGGAGTTTGCTCAGTCTACCAGCCAGCATGTGAGTGGCCGTCAGCACCAGTGCGGCGATCAGGGTAAGCATGGGAAATCCAGGGAAGTGGCCATCTGGTTTGTGACTTTGGCCGTTCATCGGCGTTCAGCATGCAATTCGTCGGCAGAGGCGATGGACTTATGATCTCGATCAGTTACCTGCGTCGTGATCGGCCAGGCCGATGATTTTTTTGATAGAGTTCGCTCCTGAAAAAGCGAGCAGCCAGCCAGCTTTTAGTACGGTCAATGAGGTGTCTGCTTGATTAGGGTGCTGGTGGTCGATGACCACGATCTGGTTCGCACGGGCATCAGTCGCATGCTGGCGGACATCTCCGGTCTTCAGGTGATAGGCCAGGCGGATTCCGGCGAAGACGCCATCCGCAAGGCGCGGGAACTGAAGCCTGATGTGGTGCTGATGGACGTCAAGATGCCGGGCATCGGTGGCCTCGAGGCGACCCGCAAGCTGCTGCGCAGCTACCCCGATCTGAAGGTCATCGCTGTGACCATATGTGAAGAAGACCCTTTCCCGACGCGCCTCCTGCAGGCTGGCGCGGCGGGTTATCTGACCAAAGGTGCGGCGCTGGAAGAAATGGTGCAGGCCATTCGCATGGTATTCGGTGGTCAGCGCTACATCAGCCCGCAGATCGCCCAGCAACTGGCGCTCAAATCCTTCCAGCCGCAGCTCAGCGAATCGCCATTCGATCTGCTCTCGGAGCGGGAAATCCAGATCGCATTGATGATCGCCAACTGCCAGAAGGTGCAGAGCATCTCCGACAAGCTCTGTCTCTCGCCGAAAACAGTCAACACCTATCGTTATCGCATCTTCGAAAAGCTGTCGATTACCAGTGATGTCGAGCTTGCCCTGCTGGCGGTTCGCCACGGGATGGTCGACACCGTCAACTGATGAGCGAAACCTTCGACCCATCGGCGTTCCTGGCCGCCTGCAGCGGCCGGCCGGGCGTCTACCGCATGTTCGACGCACAGGCCAAACTGCTCTACGTCGGCAAGGCCAAGAATCTCAAGAAGCGTCTGGCCAGCTATTTCCGCAAGACGGGCCAGGCGCCGAAGACCGCCGCACTGGTGGCCAAGATCGCTCAGGTCGAAACCACCATCACCGCCAACGAGACCGAGGCGCTGCTGCTCGAGCAGACCCTGATCAAACAATGGCGACCGCCTTACAACATCCTGCTGCGGGACGATAAGTCCTATCCCTATGTGTTCCTCTCGGCCGGTGAGTTTCCACGACTGAGTATTCACCGGGGCGCGAAGAAGGAGCCGGGACGCTACTTCGGCCCCTATCCGAGCGCCGGCGCGATCCGCGAAAGCCTGAGCCTGCTGCAGAAGGCTTTCTTCGTACGCCAATGCGAAGACAGCTACTACCGCAACCGCACACGTCCCTGCCTGCAGTACCAGATCAAGCGCTGCAAGGCGCCGTGCGTAAATCTGGTCGAGCCGGAGGAATACGCCGAGGACGTACGACATTCGGTCATGTTCCTCGAAGGCCGTAGCAATGCGCTGGCCGAAGAGCTGTCACGCAATATGGAAAAGGCGGCGATGAACCTCGATTTCGAGCGTGCCGCCGAGATTCGCGATCAGATCGGCATCCTGCGTCGCGTGCAGGATCAGCAGAGCATGGAGGGCGGTACTGGCGACGTGGATATCGTCGCCGCGGTGGTCAGCCCGGGCGGCGCCTGCGTTCACCTGATCACCGTGCGTGGCGGCCGGGTGCTGGGGAGCAAGAATTTCTTCCCGCAGGTGGCTATCGAGGAAAGTGTCGCCGAGGTGCTGCAGGCGTTTCTCGAGCAGTACTACCTGGGCGCCGCCGAACGCGATCTGCCGGGAGAGCTGATCGTCAACGCCGTGCACGAGGACTTTCCGACGCTGATCAGTGCCATCGCCGAGCTGCGCAGCTTCGATCTGACCATTACCCATCGCGTACGTGGCACGCGTGCGCGCTGGCAGCAGCTGGCGCTGACCAACGCGGAACAGGCGATGGCTGCACGCCTGGCCAATCGTCAGCATCTGTCCGCTCGGTTCGACGCGCTGGCCGAAGCGCTGGAACTCGACGAACCGCCGATGCGCCTGGAATGCTTCGACATCAGCCATTCCAGCGGCGAGGCGACGGTGGCGTCCTGCGTGGTCTTCGGGCCGGAGGGACCGCTGAAGTCGGACTATCGACGCTACAACATCGAGGGTGTTACCGCGGGTGATGACTATGCGGCGATGCACCAGGCGCTGTCCCGGCGTTTCCGCAAGGCAGCGGAGGGCGAGGGCAAGCTACCGGACATCCTGCTGGTCGATGGCGGCAAGGGCCAGCTGAACATGGCGCGTGAAGTGCTCGAAGAACTGGCCGTGCCGGATCTGATCCTGCTCGGCGTGGCCAAGGGTGTGACGCGCAAGCCGGGGCTGGAAACCCTTTACCTCAACGATGCGGCTCACGAGTTCACGCTTCCCGCAGACTCGCCGGCGCTGCACCTGATCCAGCAGGTGCGCGACGAGGCGCACCGTTTCGCCATTACCGGCCACCGTGCCAGACGCGGAAAAGCGCGGCGAACCTCGACGCTCGAAGGTGTCCCTGGCATCGGACCGAAGCGCCGTCGCGAACTGCTTACGCATTTCGGCGGTCTTCAGGAACTGTGCAGAGCCAGCCTCGACGAGATCGCCAAGGCTCCCGGCATCAGTAAAAAGCTTGCCGAGTCGATTTATGCCGCCCTGCACAGTGAGTAAACTGTCCCCGAATTCCGCCGATCAGTGGTACCGATGAATATCCCGAACTTGCTCACCGTTCTACGCGTGCTGCTGATACCCATCTTCATTCTGCTGTTCTATCTCCCGTTCTACTGGAGCTACCTGGCCGCGAGTGCAGTATTCACCGTTGCGGCGCTGACCGACTGGCTCGATGGCTACCTGGCGCGCCGTCTCGAGCAAAGCACGCCGTTCGGTGCCTTTCTCGATCCGGTGGCCGACAAGCTGATGGTCGCTGTAGCGCTGGTGTTGCTGGTCGAAGAGCATTCGAACCTCTGGCTGACATTGCCGGCAGCAATCATCATCGGTCGGGAGATCGTCGTCTCGGCCTTGCGCGAATGGATGGCCGAGCTGGGCGCTCGCGCGCAGGTGGCGGTGTCGAACCTGGGCAAGTGGAAGACCGCTGCGCAGATGGTCGCGCTGGTGATCCTGCTGGCCAATCCGCCGCAGCCAACAATCTGGGTCGGGCTGGGTTATGCGCTGTTGATCGTGGCGGCGGGGCTGACGCTTTGGTCGATGATCAATTACCTGATGGCTGCCTGGCCGCACCTGAGCACCTCAGAAAAGAAATAAAAACTTTTTTAATCAAGGGGTTGACGGCAGCATTCGATTGTATAGAATGGCGTCCGTCACCAAGACAACGCGGGAATAGCTCAGTTGGTAGAGCACGACCTTGCCAAGGTCGGGGTCGCGAGTTCGAGTCTCGTTTCCCGCTCC
>Ga0154485_1076_pt3 | contig 8835 bp, 8 predicted proteins | sample RifGroC2_FD_115964 | JGI IMG/M metagenome (GOLD analysis project Ga0154485, IMG submission 115964) | Pseudomonadales bacterium GWC2_63_15
TGGTGGAAGGCAAGCTGGATGAAGCCGAGCAGTTCTTCCGCAGCGCCATGGAACAGTCGCCGTCGCACTACGCCACCGCCTGGGACAACCTGGAGCGGGTGCGTCAGCTGCGCAAGGTCCGTCAGCTCGGGCTGGGTCAGGTGCCGCCCGAGGCGGTTGCCGCAGCTTCGGCCGAGGTCCGGACGTTCGCCGTTCCCTGATCGGCCGCGTTCAGCGGTTGAGGCTGGCCGCCCCTGCAGTCGACTGCGCACTGGCTGCACGGGGCAGGTAGCGTTTGAGCCGAAGCGCTGGCGATTCGACGAGGTGCCAGGACAGCACCGCGAGTGCCAGGCTGGCAGCGAAGCCAAGGAGCATGAAGGGAATCAGTGGCAGCTGGCCGTCGGTCCAGTGCATCAGTAGCTGCTGGACCGGGAAGCTGAAGATGTACAGGCCGTAGGAGAAGTCGCCGGCCTTGCCGAAGCCGGCCAGCCTCGGAATGCGCAGTTGGGCGAGGTAGAGCGTCAGGTAGGGCAGGGTCAGCACGTGCACCAGCTCCCAGTGATCGGTGCGAGCACTCACCAGGTTGGCCGCAACCAGCAGAGCTGCGATTTTCCAGTTCCAGCGAACGAGCTGCCGGTACAGATAGAGCAGCACGCCGGTATAGAAGAACATTCCCAGGCGAGTGGCCTTGCGCAGCAGGTCGCTCTGCATCTCGTAGATCGGCATCAGGTGAAAGTGCACACCCACCATCAGAATCAGGCCGATCAGCGCGCTGCTGCGGCCGAAGACCTTGACGATTCCGAGCGTCAGCACGGTGGTGTACATCAGCACTTCGTAAGGCAGTGTCCAGAGCGAACCGTTGACGCTGTGGGGAAACGGGTTGGCCTCGAATACGCCGGGCAGGCGGAACTCGGTGATCAGCGCGGCGTTGGCCAGGTAGGCGAGCGTGCCGGGGGCGGTGAAGTAATCGCCAAGCGGCAGCTCGGTGGCCAGCGGGCCGATCAGCAGGACCACGAACAGCACCGAGACGATCAGTGCCGGCATGATGCGCAGGGCTCGCTTGGCGGCAAAATCCAGCACGCTGCGGCTGTTCAGCCAGGACGCCGCAATGAGGAAACCGCTCATCACGAAGAACACGTGTACGGCGATATCCGCCGAGTCGTAGCTGCCGCTGAACAGGCGCAGAGGTTCCCGGTCCGCCTGACCGGATAGGCCGTAGCTATGGCCGAACACGACCATCGAGGCGGCAAAGAAGCGCAGGAAATCGAAGTTGTTGTCTCTTGGCGCGGTGGTTGGCGCGTGCATCGGCTCCTCCTTGGAATGGGTTCAGCGCAACGGAAAGGTCTGATGCATCCCCAGCGAACGGTTCTCGCCGTCACGGATGGCCTGCTCGATCAGTTGCAGCCGTTCCGGAACCTGCTGCCGCCGGGCCACGTGCCGCAGCAGGCCGAGGAAAATGCTCCGGTTCAGCCGATACAGCCAGGGTGAGGCGGCCCAGACGTAGGTGTCGAACCAGGCCTGGTTGCGGGCGGTGTAGTAGGCGCGGAAATCGGAATCACCGAGCAGGAAGGCTTCGTAGATGTTGCGGGTGTGCGCCTTGATGTTCCAGGACAGCTCCAGCTCGTCGATCAGCGCATCGGTCACCAGACGCAGACGGCCACCTTTGGCGGTGATGCGACGGGTGTACTCGGTGTCGTCGGCGTAGAGCACCAGTTCGCGCAACGGCACCCCGATCGCCTGGTACAGGCTGCGATGGGCGAGCATGCCGCCATAGGGGGCGAAGGGCAGGTCGACGGCCCGCGGCGGTGTGCCCTTTGGCCGGCCCCAGGGCAGGCGACGCCAGACCTTGTACGGCAGCTGCGCGACGTGAAAGCCGAAGTAGCTGGAGCGCGGCTGGATGGCGAAACGGCTCGGTACGCCGCGGGCGATGTCTTCCTGCTGACTGGGGCGAAAGCCCAGCACGGCGGCACGATGCAGCCCCACCTCGTCGGCCATTCGCGCCAGTTCTTCATGCAGCAGCCGCACCGCGGGCGCGGTGGGGGCATTGTCGTCATCCATCATCCAGATGTACTGCGCGCCTTCGGCCAGCGCCGCTTCCAGCCCCACGGCATAGCCGTTGGCCGAGCCGGTGTTTTGCGCCAGCGGAATGATGCGCACCTGACCGGGCCAGCGGCTGGTCAGTTGTTCGAGTGGTGCGGTCGAGGCATTGCTGACCACCAGTACCCGGGTGATCTGTTCGAAGGCGAAGGCCTGCTCGATCAGTCGGCGCAGGTAAACCAGGCGGTCGCCGTAGGTCACTGTGACGATGGTGGTTTGCCGTCGCACCGGCATCTCGCCGGCGCTGGCGGCGGCTGCCTGTGCACTCTGCTTGCAGGGTTCGACGCGCGCGGTGTTCTGCACGGAATATCTCCTCAGCTCTGTTCCGGGGTGGCCAGCGGCAGGCAGTTAGGCTGCTGAACGTCGACCGTCGTGTCTTCTTCGTTGGGGCTGAAGAAGGCGTGGAAGATGCGGATGAATCCATTGCCCGACGGTCCGTCAGGCGCGTCGGGCGCGGGAATGAGTTCGGTGTAGGAATAGCCATCGGCCAGAATCAGCGACGTTCTGGATGTTTCTTCTGTGCTCATGCCTGTGCTCCTGCATAACCCGGCGCTGCGACGCCCGGATCAGAATGAATAACGCCTGTTGTCTACCGGCGGACTCCAGAACGAACCGGACGCCGGTTCCGCGAATCGATACGGTTGATGACCGGATGGGCTTTCCTGCTGCCCGCCGCCATTGGAGCCACAGCGTGGCGTGGCGTCGGTTGACGAGTCGCTGTAGGCGATGACGCTCGCACTGCCGGCACTAGTGCAGACCGATGACTGGCCGGACGGGTTGGCCGGTTCGGGGATCAGCGAGTCATCTACCGCAGCGCTGGCCGGCTCAATCGCTACAACGAGAGCGAACCCGAGCACTCGGGACGCTCTCATCCATTTCTTCACTGTGTTCATCCTTGAAACCTCGTAAGTGAATGGGGTTGATGGGGAGTACGCTCAGGCGTGCTTGATCGGCACCACGGCTGCCGGGTAGAGCGGCGTGCTGGCGGCCGGCACCGGGGCGGAGCCTTGCAGATCGAAGGCCCTGGCTTCGCGCAGGCGCGCTTCGACGAAGGCGCGGATTTCTTGCTGGAAGCGTTCGCTGGAAAAGCGCTCGGCATTGCGTCGGCAGTTTTCCGGTGTGATGCGCGAGCAATGGGCCTCGAACTCGCCGATGGCGGCGATGAGCGAGGCGGTGGTCTGCTCCGGGTAGAACACGCCCGTGGGTTCGGCATGTTCGAGCCCGCGCACGGTTTCCAGTACGCCGCCGCGCCCGTAGGCGACCACCGGCGTGCCACAGGCCTGGGCCTCGATGGGCGCGATGCCGAAATCTTCTTCGGCGGCGAAGACGAACGCTTTGGCGCGCTGCATGTGTTGCAGTAGCACCTCGAAACTCTGGTAGCCGAGCAGGGTGACATTGGGCCCGGCCGCTTCACGGGCCTTTTCCATTTCCGGGCCGGTGCCGATGACGATCAGGCGCTTGTCCGGCATGGCCGCGAACGCCTCGATGATCATCGGCATCTTCTTGTAGGGCACCATCCGCGAAGCGGTGAGATAGAAGTCTTCCTTGGCCTCGTGCAGGGTGAACTGGCGGGTGTCGACCGGCGGGTAGATCACCGTGGATTGGCGCCGGTAGCTCTTGTTGATGCGCCGGCCGATGAAGTGCGAATTGGCGATGAACTCATCGACGCCGCTGGCGGTGCGCTGGTCCCACATGCGCATGTAGTGCAGCAGCATACGCGCCAGCTTGGCCTTGATGCCGCGCTCCAGGCTGGCTTCGTGCAGGTACTGGTGCTGCAGGTCCCAGGCGTAGCGAATGGGCGAATGCACGTAGCTGATGTGCAGCTGGTTGGGCCCGGTCAGCACGCCCTTGGCCACTGCGTGGCTGCTGGAAATGATCAGGTCATACGAGGACATGTCGAGCTGCTCGATGGCCAGCGGCATCAGCGGCAGGTACTTCTGGTAATGGGTGCGCGCCTTCGGCAGTTGCTGGATGAAGGTGGTGGTGGCGCGCTTGCCGCCGAGGTGGGCACGGTCGGCGTCGGAGAGAAAATCGATGACGGCGAACAGATCGGCGTCCGGCCAGACGGCGCACAGCCCGGCGAGCACGCGCTCGGCGCCGGCATACGTCACCAGCCAGTCGTGAACGATGGCAACTTTCATGGCATGACATCCTTGATCGAGAAAGAGTAAGCAGCGAGGCGGTGAGCCTCAGCGGCTGTGCAGGCGAGCCAGTGGCATCAGGTCGTGTTGTCTGGTCAGGCGCCTGCCGGCGTGAGCCAGCGGTAGATCCAGCAACTGTCGGCAGAGCTGGGCGCTGCCGAGTGCCAGCAGCAGGCCGAACACTGCGCCAGCCAGGCTGGCGGTCGGGCCGGTCAGGCCGAGCGCCTGGGTCAGCAGTTCGCTCAGGCGCTGCATCGCTGGCAGCAACAGATAGAGCGAGTAGCTGAGGCTTCCAAGCCAGACGAGCGGCGGTGCCCGTAGCGGTAGCCGGCTGGTGACCAGCAGGAAGGTCACGATGGCCAGGGCATAGGTGAGCAGGTCCCGGGGCCAGGCGGCTGCGTCCGCAGACCAGCCGGCCAGGAAGATGATCGGCAGCACCAGCAGGTAGATTCGCAGCGTGTAGCGCGCATATTCGCGGGCTCGTCTGCGGGCGTAGCTGCTGCTTTCATGCTTGGCCTCGTACCTGAGTGACGCGAAAAACATCAGTGATAGCGCCAGCGGCAGAGTGACCGGTAGCTCTGTGCCCAGCAGCTGCCGCGCCAGGGCGAGCAGCAGCGCCACCGCCAGCAGCACGAGCGCGCAGCTGGTCCGCAGACTGACGCTGTGCAACAGGCCGAGCACCTGCAGCAGCAGGCAGAACCCGTAGAACAGCAGGATAGGCGGCAGCGCTCCGTAAGCGCCGATGACCTCGAACGCCATGGCGCTGCCTGGCGCGGCCACACCCGGCAGCCAGGCCGATGCCGTCGGCAACAGAATGGCGGTCAGCAGCACCGCCAGCAGGTAGACCGGCAGCAGGCGCAGCAGGCGGCGGACGACGAAGCCTCGCCCGCCGTCAACGCTGGCGTGCAGGCTGGCCGGCACGATGAAACCGCAGCACAGCAGGAACCACAGCACCGCCAGCAGTCCGGGGTCCAGGGCGTGCTGCAGTGCCCAGCCGTCTGACAGTGGCAACAGCAGGGTCTGGAAAATCAGGAGTAGGGCTGCGCTGCCGCGTAGCGCGTCGATATGCGCCAACCGTTCCATGGTCTGCCTCGCTTGATTGATGGAGTTGAATGTCGGGACTGCATTCGTCGGGCATCAGGGGCGGTCCGATGACCAGGCGATAAAGGACGGCGGGCTGGGTTTGCCCATTAGTGCCTTGTCGATCAGCTGCGACACGGTCTGCGCCGAGCGCTTCCAGGAGTAGCGCTCGACGTTGGCCAGGCCGAGGGTGCGCAGGTCGTCGCGCAGGCGCGCGTCCTGCAGTACGTGGCGCATGCAGCGGGCAATGTCCTCGATGTTCAGGGGCTCGAAATAGAGCACGCTCTCGCCGAGCACTTCGGGTATCGATGCGGCCCGGGCGGCGATCACCGGACACCCGCAGGCCTGGGCCTCCAGCGGCGGAATGCCGAAGCCTTCGTAGAGCGAAGGGAACACGAAGGCGGTGGCGCCCTGGTATTCGCGCACCAGCTGATCGTCGTTCAGCCGGCCGAGAATGCGTACGCGCGGATTGCCATCCATGCTGGAGGTGGAGCCGGAGAACACCGAGTGCGAGTCGCCGACTATATGCAGCTCCACGTCATCGAAGCCTTCCAGGCTGAGGAAGGCCGCGACCATCCGCGCGAAGTTCTTGTGCGCGTTCGGGGAGGACACCGCCAGCACGTATGGCCTGGCATTGCCGCTGCGATCCGCGCCACTCGGCGGATGGAACTTGGCCGCCACCGCATTGGGGACGACGCAGATCTTCTCGCTCGGGTAGCCGTAGTAGCGGGCGATTTCCTTGCGTGAGAAGTCGCTGACGGTGATCAGTGCCTTGATGCGCTTGAGCAGCAGCGGCGTGATGCCCTTGTAGACGCTGCGGAAGGTGCGCGAATAGCTTTCCGGATGGCGCACATAGGTGATGTCGTGATGGGTGGCGATCTGGTTGCGGTAGATCAGCGGTGCCGTGTTGCACAGTGACACCAGGGGCGGATAGCCATGGCGCGCCAGCCAGAGAGGCAGGTCCAGCTGTTCCCACAGATGCCCGTGGTTGCGGCCGATGCGCCGCACCTGCAGGCGCTCGGCGCTGGCGTGCATGCGGATATCGTCCGGTGCGACGAATGTCAGGTCCTTGCGCATGGCGGCAAGTTCCAGGCAGACCTGTTCGGCAAAACGTTGCACACCGCGGGTTTCCTGAGTCAGGAAACGGGCGTTGATGGCGATCATGTAGGGCTCTCCTTGCGGGGAAGGTGTGCGCTGCCAGGTGGCGGCTGGCGAAGCGATGCGTCGTGCTTGGCGGTCAATGTGGGTTGGCCCGCGCGTGCTGGTCCGGTTGCGTTTCGCCTGGGTGGCCGGTCGTGCGGTCAGTGCATGTTGCGACAGGGGTCAACCGTCGTTCTGCACCGCGCGCAGGCTGATGATTTTCGGGAATCCATCGAGCTCCACCTCGGTGCTGCAGGCCTGGCCTTTGCCCGGACACTTCCACTCGGTACTGGTGACCACACGGCCGTGCTGGGGCTGGGCGGTATCGATCAGCGCCACCTGACCCGCCTGGCCTTCGGCGCTCTGCAGCTCCACGGTTCGCGGCTTGCCGGTGCTCCAGGCCACCATCAGTTCATCGTCTCCGCGGGCGAATCGCAGCATCACCACGTCACCCGGAGTTTTCTCTTCGCGGCTGAGGAAGCTGTACTGGCTGACGATCGGGCTGATGGAGGCGAGCACCGAATAGGCCGGCTTGAGGGTGAAGTCCTGTCGTACCAGGCCGAAGTTGTGTTCGCGTTCGGTCTTGTCGGTGCCATCGTTGCGGAAGTCGTACCACCACATGCCCTTGATGCTCGGCAGTGTCTTGGCCAGGAAGAAGGCGCGGGCGAGGTAGGCCCCCTGCAGGCTTTCATCGATGCCGCATGCGCCCTGGTGGGCAGGCCAGGCCATTTCCGTCAGGTAGAGCGGTACCGGGCGTCCGGCGGCGCGGGTCAGGTCCTTGTCGACCTCGCTCATCCATTCGATCCAGGCCTCTGGGGTGTTGCGCCGCCAGCCGCGGCAGTGCACGTAGGGGTGCAACGACAGGCCGTCGACCGATTGCATCAGGCCGTTCTCCAGCAGGCGCAGGGCGAAACCGGAGTCGATGCCCTGGCTGGTCACGGCGCCGGCGAGCACCTTGGCGTTCGGCGCGCGCTGCCGGATGATCCCGGACGCATCGGCGATCAGCCGCGCGTAATCCTGGGTGAATTCCGGGTCGCGCGGGTCCTCGACGTCCCATTCGTTCCAGATCTCGTAATACGCCACCTGGCCTTTCAGCTCTTCGGTGATGAACTCGACATAGCGATTGAATGCCGCCCTTACCGGCTCGCTGCGGGGCTTTTCACCACCGCCGTAGTGCGAGTTGCCGTAGCCGAGGATGAACTGGGTGCTTAGCCCGTGAGCGGCGGTTGCCTTCAGGTAACGGTGCCAGGATGGTTCGATCTTCAATTGCCCGGGCCGGCGTTCGACATAGGCCCAGTGGGCATCGGTGCGCACGGAGGTGATGCCGGCATCGCGCATTATCACGTAGGCGCGGCCGCTGGGGTCGCCCTTGTGCAGTTCATGGGCACAGACGCCGACCACGAAAGGCTCCTCGGTGGTCTGGGCCGGCGCAAACGGAGCAAGGCCAAGCAAGCCGCCCAGCAGCAGGGCGTTGAGCGGGGTAGAGCGCTTCGTCATGTGGATCATCCGTGAAGGTAGGTCTCAGGTCAGGTGCTGCAACTCGGGCAGCCGTTGCGCCGCCAGGTTGTTGCTCGGGGCGCGGGCCGGGGTCAGCACGTGGGAGATCGCCAGGCCCAGGAACAGCGTGGCGATGGACACCTCCAGTACATCCGTGGCCCAGGCCACCAGGCAGATGCAGAAAACGATCGGCAGCAACGCGCTGCGCAGTCGCGAGCCCCGCTCATGCAGGCGCAGCATCAGCGGAAAGGTCAGCAGGTAGAGCAGCACACCGAAAACGCCGAGCATTCCCCACAGGTACAGCGCGGTATTGTCGGCGACGCTCAGCAGCTCGAGGCCCGGTACGGGATATACCTGTCCTGCGCTGCCCACCGCACCGAATCCCGCGCCCCACCAGCCCCATCCCTCGCGGGTGATGACCCCGATGAAGTTCGGCCAGCTGTTGATCAGACGGTCGGCGAATGAGGCCAGCAGCGAGCCGTTGTTGGCGGCGTTGGGGTCCAGGCTGAGCACCAGGCTAAACAACGGCAGCATCAGGCCGACCAGCACCGCGATCAGAAAGGCCGTGGCGCTGGCGAAGCGGTAGGCCGTGACGATCAGCATCAGCAGGGTCAGCACGTAGGCCGCCGCGGTGGATTTGTTGGTGGTCAGCACGATGCCGATCAGCGCTGCGATGTAGAGCATCAGGCGTAGCACGCGCGGCTGGAGGAATGCGGCGATGAACAGGCTGTAGATCGCGATCATCACCGACAGCGCGGTGGACATGCGGGCGAAGCCGCCGATGCGGTCGATGTCGTCGAACGCCCACGAGCGGTTGGCGCTCAGTTCCACCTCGCCGACCATGTAGCTGTAGCCCTTCCACGGCACGCTGGTGAGCATGTCCAGGGCGATGCCGACGAAG
>Ga0154485_1220_pt3 | contig 8771 bp, 7 predicted proteins | sample RifGroC2_FD_115964 | JGI IMG/M metagenome (GOLD analysis project Ga0154485, IMG submission 115964) | Pseudomonadales bacterium GWC2_63_15
TGCGCTGCCAGGCCGCGAGCCATCTGGCGCTCGCCGAGCGACTGGCCAATGCCTGGGCAACCGCCACATCCCTGCCCGAATGCTATCAGCGCGTCCTCGCCTGGCAGGGCCTGGAACTCGGTGCCCGCGCCAGCACTTATCCGCCCGAAGGCCTCGCCGCCGGACGGCACTCCCCCTTGCTTTGAATAACAACAACACGGCAGGCCATCCGGCCCGGCCATGCATCGGAGGAAACACCATGAGGCATCCCAGCCCTTCCCCGCCCCAAGGCAGCCTGTCCGGCCAGCGCGATATACAGCAACTCTCTGCGCAGCGTTACCGAAGCGGCGCAAACCACTAACGCTGGAAACTAACGCGCAACCAAACCGGACCTGTAGTTATTGCAGTTTAAATATCAAACCTGAAAAGCAGTGATATACGCGCACGTCATGTTGCCCGCTATTACAGAGCGCAACACAGGAAGTCGTTTTTTACAAAATAAATATCAGCAGAGCTTTACCCGAGAATGCTCGCTTGAGGAATGCCTGAAGCGAGAAACAACCCTAAACAAGGAAATAATAAAAATGAACTTCAAACAGTCGAATTTAAGGGTACAGATAATCATGGCCGCCTCGCTTCTAGCGATCACGCCACTGCACGCATCAGACAGAGTCATTACCGACAAGGAACTGTCTGACGAGTCGAACACTACTGATTGGTTGGCTTACGGACGAACACACTCCGAACAGCGATTCAGCCCGCTTAAAGACATCAATGTAGACAACGTCAGCGGGCTCAAGCCTGAATGGTACGCGCCGCTGCCGGATCGCTCCGATATCGTCGGAACACCTTTGGTTGTCGATGGCGTCATGTATTACGTTGGCGAAATGAACAGAACACGTGCGTTCGATGCTCGCACGGGCAAGATGCTTTGGGAATATGATCCAAAAGTTTCCAAAGAGATTATCGACAACAATATGAAGAAGGTTTTCTGGAGCCATAACCGCGGCCTTTCAACCTATGGTGACAAACTATTCATTGCCACCTGGGACGGTCGTCTGATTGCGATCTCCAGAAAAGACGGCAAGGAAGTCTGGCAGACCCGGACCTTTGATCACGACCAGCCGTTGAATATCACAGGTCATCCCAAGGCCTTCGATGGCAAGGTATTTGTAGGCAATGGCGGAACAGAACTTGGGCCGATGCGCGGTTATGTGACCGCTTATGACACTGAAACGGGCAAACAGGTTTGGCGTTTCTATATCGTCCCTGGCAACCCTGCCGATGGATTCGAAGACGCCGCTCAGGAAATGGCCGCCAAAACCTGGACTGGCCGGTGGTGGGAAAATGGCGGCGGCGGCAATGCCTGGCATGGCTGGACTTACGACGAGAAATACAACCAGCTCATCTTCGGTACAGGCAACGGTGGGCCATGGAATATCAAGGTGCGTAGCCCGGACGGCGGCGACAACCTGTTCCTGTGTTCTGTCGTAGCTGTAGATGCGGATACAGGCGAATACAAATGGCACGTCCAGACTGCACCAGGCGACACCTGGGACTACAACTCGAACATGGACATCGTGCTGGCCGATCTGAAAGTCGATGGCAAGGATGTTGATGCCGTATTGCATGCGCCGAAGAACGGCTTCTTCTATACGATTGACCGCTCGAACGGCAAGGTGCTGTCCGCTGAAAAATTCGCAGACGCCAACTGGTCAACCAAGTACGACCTGAAAGAGCAGCGCCATATTGTTGCGGACGATGCCAGGTATCCCGATGGCGAGAAGAATATCTATCCGTCGGCATTCGGCGCTCACTCGTGGCATGCAATGTCCTATAACCCCGAGTTGAATCTTGCCTTTATCCCCACCAACCATCTGGGCAACACCTTCAAGGACGACGGCAAGAACACGAAGCCTGGCCACAAGATGGCGAACCACAAACTTTACCTGGGGCTGACCGGTTGGGAACTGACCAAGGACCCACACGAGTCACGCGGTTCCCTACAGGCCTGGGACCCGGTCAAGAACAAGCGTGTGTGGCAAGTAAATCAGAAGAGCCCATGGGGTGGCGGAACCTTGACCACAGCCGGCAACCTGGTTTTCCAGGGCCAGCCTGATGGAATGCTCAAAGCCTACGATGCCCGCACCGGTGACGAACTTTGGTCCTATGACGTGGGCCTCGGCATCTCTGCGCCACCGATTACCTACAAGCTGGATGGCAAGCAGATGGTTTCCCTGCTGGTGGGTCCTGGTGGTGCACTGGCCTCCAACTTCGGCGGCTCGGGTGAACTGGGATTTGAAAGCCACGGCTGGAAATATGGTGTGCATGAACGCCGCATCATGACGTTCTCGCTTGACGGAAAAGCGGTTATTCCAGAGCAGCCTGCACCGCAACTTGCCAAGCCAATTATCGATGAGAAGTTTGAGGTCGATGCCAAAAAGGCAGAGGCAGGCGCGGGTGTCTTTGCGGAGAACCTCTGTGTTGGCTGTCATGGCGCCGGAGCTGTTGCGGGAATGAAAGCACCCGATCTGCGGGAGTCGCCGATATTGCTCAAAGGCAGTGAGAAGGCGTTCGAGAGTGTTGTGCGCGGCGGTGCGTTACTTGCCAATGGCATGCCCAAGTTCCCGGACCTGACAGATGCAGAGCTGGAAAGCATTCGCCATTTTGTTCGTCGGCAAGCGCGCGATGGTGTGAAGTCTGGCGGCGGACATTAAGCCGGCCACGTCCAATCGCCAACTAAACACTTGAACCGGTAACGCCTACATAGCCAGGCGTTACCACTGAGCAGAAACGCACGCGAATACCGTGAATGCCCACAGGCATTGCGGCTAACGGTATTCGCTGCACCCGCACAGTTACATCCGAAGGATCAGAACAATGACAACAAGCCTGCGCTTCGGCAGCGGCGTTCTCGCCGCCTGCCTGTTCACTTCTGCCCACGCGGCCGAGTATTCACCCGATCAGTTCCTCTTCGGCGACTGGAACGGCAGCCGTACCCGTCTGCATGAGGCCGGCGTCGATCTGCAGATCACCTACGTCAACGAGCTGGCCTGGAATACCCAGGGCGGCGATGACCATACCGGTACCTACTCCGATCAGCTGATGTTCGATGCCGCGCTGGATCTGGAGAAACTGCTCGGCTGGTCCGGCGCCGGTTTCCGCTTCAGCGTGGTCAACCGCAACGGCGAGAACCTCAACGCCGAGGCCGATCTCGGCGTCCTGCTGCAACCCCAGGAGATTCACGGCTATGGCAGCGTCACCCGGCTGGTGCAGTTCTATTACCAGCAGGCGCTGCTGGACGACCGCCTGCTGATCAAGCTCGGCCGTTTGCCCATGAGCGGCGAGATATACCCCTTCGCCTGCCCGTTCCAGAACCTCGGCTTCTGCGGCACCGTGCCCGGCTATGTCACGCCGAACTGGTACACCTGGCCGATCAGCCAATGGGGCGCCACCGCGCGTTACCAGCTGGACGCAGAGTGGTCGCTGCAAACCGCGCTTTATCAGGTCAACCCGCGTTTCACCGAGCGCGAGCAGGGCCTGAATTTCGGCAGCCCGTCGGGCACCACCGGCTACCACGCCGTTGCCGAACTGGGCTGGACGCCGACCTTCGCCGGTCAACCCGGCGCCTATCGCCTGGGCCTCTGGCGCAATACCGGCGACTTCGAGGACATCTACCGTGACGCTGCCGGCCGACCGATGGCGCTTTCCGGCGCGCCAGCCGCCGAACACGACCAGGCCACCGGCGGCTATCTGATGGCCGAACAACAGATCTGGCAGAGCAGCGCGGTCGGCGAGCGCCGTTTGAAACTGTTTGCCAACTTCATCCAGTCCGACCCGGACGTGACCTATATCGAGCGTATCTGGCAGGTTGGCGGCATCCTCTCCGCGCCCTTCGCCTCGCGCCCGAACGACGAGCTCGGCCTGGGCCTTGGCCGCCTGGAAATCAACGACGACGCCCGCAAGCACCTGCGCGAACAGGGCGAACCGGTGCCGGACGTGGAATACCCTGCCGAACTCTACTACCGCGTCGCCCTGACGCCGGCCATCTCGCTGACGCCGAACATCCAGTACTTCCACCGGCCCGGCGGCTTCGACGATGCGCAGGACGTGGTGGTCGTAGGGCTGAAGACGGTGGTCAGCTTCTGACCGGCGGATGAAGCGCGGCGACCGGGCGCAAAGCCGGTCGCCGCCTGCGCTTCGCTCAAGCGCCACTCCCCACAACTGCCCCCACCCTTACCTCGGTTTGCCTGTCCGCCTGCTTGCCGAGCTGCCAGCCGAGATAGCCCCAGAGCAGCGCGCAGAGTGCGCCGGCCACGGCAACCAAGCCGGCGCCCTGACCGAACATGTCCAGTGCAGTCTTTCCCCAACCGCTGACGGCATCACCGGCGCGATAGACGACCGTGTCGATGACGTTCTTCGCCTTGTACTTGCTCTCCGCATCCAGCGGCGCGAAGAGCATCTCCCGGCCGGGCCGGACGAAAGCGTATTCGCCGATTCGACGCACGATCATCAGCGCCGCAAGCAAGGCAAAGCTGGGCATCAGCGCCAGACCGACAAAGCCGACGCAGACAAGCAGCGGCACGATCGCCAGCAACACGCGCACGCCCAGCTTCTGCGCCAGCCGTCCGGTGATGAACAGCTGAGACAGCAGTGCCCCGGCCTGGACGACCACATCAATAGTGCCGAACACCCGAACCTGCGCCGCCCGGTCGGGGAACAGTTCGGCCACAAGGCGCGCCTGCTCGAAATAGAGAAAGGTCGTCACGGTGGCCAGCAGCACCACGAAGCCGGCGATGCCTAGCAGGTAAGGCGACTGCAGCACCCGCGTCATCCCGCTGAACGGGTTGCCCGGCACCGGCTTGCGCGTGCTCTCCGCCGGGGTCGCGCCAGGCCGCCCTGCTCCGCCGACTTCACGCCAGCGCATCAGCGAGAACTTGAGTGCCAGCGCGCCGCCCAGCAGCAAGGCGGCGAGCAGCATCAACCCTGCCTCCCCCAGACTGCCGATCAGCAACGCACTGAGCGCCGGCCCGACCAGCCCGCCGACGCTCGCCCCGGCAGCGATAAAGGCGAATAGCCGCTTGGCCTGGGCGCTGTCGAACACGTCCGCCATCAGGCTCCAGGCCACGGACACGACGAACAGGTTGTAGACCGAGATCCACACGTAGAACACCCGCGCCAGCCAGGGGTTTTCGCCCTGCAGCAGAAACAGCACGGAGAACAGCAGCAGGTTCAGGCAGAAGAAGCCGTACACCCAGTCGACGAAATGTAGCCGCGGTACGCGGGAGCTGAGCCAGGCAAAGAGGGGTACCGCCGCCAGCATGACGAAGAAGGTCGCGGTGAACAGCCATTGCAGGTTCTCCACCCCCGCCGCGATGCCCATCGATTCGCGTATAGGGCGCAGCATGAAGTAGCCGGCGAACAGGCAGAAGAACAGCAGGAAACCACTCAGTGCCGGACGCAGCTCGTGTTCGTCGGCATTGATCGCGGTGCTAAGGCGATGCACAACGGATGGCGTGCTCATGGGCGCGCTCCTGAAAAAGGAAGAGAGGTAACGGGGCGCGAGCGCAAGGCCGCGCCCGAGGGTTCAGGGATAGCGCACGCCGGTCAGGCGTTCCGACACCTGCCACAGTTCGGCGGCATCGGCCTGTTTCGCGGCAGCCTCGGGAACCCTGGCAAAGCCCAGCGGGCCGCGTTTCTCCTCCTCGCCAGTCGGCCCGTAATAGGCGCCGCCGACCGCTTCCGGCGCGGTCGCCGCATACAAGGTCGGCAGTGCACCCTGGGCGGCGGAGTGGTACTTGTCGCGGTCCTTGGCCCAGTTGGCGGCGAACTCGCTATCCAGCCCCGGCCCGCGCTCGACCAGTTCGGTAACCGCAACTCCAGGGTGCGCGGCAATGCTGCGGATGCCCCAGCCGGCGGTATCGCTGTGGCGCTGCAACTCCATTGCCCACATCAGCACCGCCAGTTTGGATTGCGCGTAGGTGGCGTAGGGGTTGTAGCCCTGCTCGGCCTGCAGGTCAGCGAAGTTCAAGCGACCTCGACCCGCCGCGATGCTGGACAGGCTGACCACCCGGGGATCGTCGCTTTCCAGCAGCAGCGGCATCAGCAGTGCGGTCAGGGCGAACGGGCCGAGGTAGTTGGTCGCCAGCTGCAGCTCGTGGCCATCGGCCGAGGTCCCACGCTCAGGCGGCGCCATGATCGCGGCGTTATTGATCAGCACATCCAGGCGCGGCAAGCGCTCCTGAAGGCGCTCGGCGAAGCTGCGCACCGAAGCCAGGTTGGCCAGATCCACTGCCTCGAACTGCACGCGAGCATCCGGCACCTGTTCGCGTATCCGCTCAATCGTCTCCTGCCCGCGCTCGGCATTGCGCGCAGCGATGATGACCTCCGCGCCAGCGCGCGACAGCGCCAGTGCATCCTCGTAACCCATACCGCTGGTGCCGCCGGTGACCAGCACGATGCGGCCGGTCTGAGCCGGCATGTCGGCCAGGCTCCAATCGGGTTTCGGCGATGGCCGGTTGGCGGCTTCGACGGCCAGTGACCCAGCCAGCACCACCCCGGCGATCAGCGTTCTGGCCAGCTTCATCAATGGCCGGGCATGGCCGCCCGGCTCGGTTGCGTTTCTCTGCGCCATGATCGTTTCCTCTTCATCGTGAATGGCTTGCCTCAGGCAGAGGCGGCCGACGAATGAAGTATCAGCGTACGATCAGATACTGATAATCCAGGGAAACATGGACGGGCTGTTCGCCCAATCGTACAGTCGACGAATTCAAGGAGGCTCCATGCGTCAACCCAACCTGAGTGATGTCGCGCTGTTTGCCGCCGTGGTCGAAGCCGGAGGGTTTCGCGCTGCCGCGCAGAAACGCGGCATGTCGGCGTCTTCGCTGAGCGATTGCATACGCCGCCTGGAAAGCGATCTGGGCCTGCGCCTGCTCAACCGCACTACCCGCAGCATCACCCCGACCAGTGCAGGCGAACGCCTGCTGGAACGCCTGCGACCGGCGCTCGACGAAATCAGCGCCGCGTTCAATGATCTGGACGATGATTCCCACAGGCCGGTCGGCACCCTCAAGCTCAACGTGCCGGTGCCGGTGGCTCGCTTCCTGTTGCCGGACCTGTTGAGCCGCTTCCTCAAGCTCTACCCGGCGGTGAACGTCGAAGTGGTGATGGAAAACACCTTCATCGACGTCATCGCGGCGGGTTACGACGCCGGGGTGCGCTACGAGGAAAGCCTGGCCAAGGACATGATCGCCATTCCCGTCGGCCCGCGCCGGCAACGCTTCGTCGCAGCCGCCGCGCCTGCCTACCTCGCCGCCCGCGGCACGCCGCGGCACCCATCCGAGCTGACCGAGCACCAACTGCTCGGCCACCGTTTCGAGAGCGGCAAGGTGGGCATTTTCGAGTTCGAGAAGGACGGCCGAACCTTGCGCGTACCGCCACAAGGCCAGCTCGTGACCTCCTCCCATGACCTGAAGACCAGTGCGGCGATCAACGGTCTGGGCGTCATCTACACCTTCGAGGACTTCATCCGCGAGCCACTCGCCGATGGCCGCCTGACGCCCATCCTCGAAGACTGGTGGCAGTCTTTCGACGGCCCCTACCTCTACTACCACGGCCGCCGCCACATGCCCTCGCCCCTCAGGGCCTTCGTCGATTTCCTCAAGGCCGTGGGGCAAGAGCGCACCTGATTCAGCGCAGGTCAGGGCTTGGGCAGATAGCCCGGCAACGCCTCCAGCCGCTCCATCCAGCGGGCGACATGGCTGTACGGCGTGAGATCCACATCCCCTTCCGGCGCCAGCACCACGTAGGGATAGACCGCGCAATCGGCGATGGTCGGCCGGTCGATCGCCAGCCAGTCGTGGCGCTGCAGATGATCGTCCAGCAGCTTGAGCACCGCCGGCGCCTTCGCCAGTGCCGCGGCCTTGTCCAGTGGATAGCCGAACTTCTGCACCAGCCGCGACGCATTCAGGCTCTGCTGGATCTCGTTCGCGGTGAAGGACAGCCACTGCACGATCTCCGCCTGCCCGCGCGGGTTGTCCGGCCACCAGGCCAGGCCGCCGTATACGCCGGCGAGATACACCAGAATGGCCTGCGAGTCGCGGACGATATGCCCGCCATCATCCAGAATCGGCAACTGCTCCAGCGGGTTCAGCTCGGACAGCGGCGGCTGCTTGTGCGCACCATTGGCGAAATCCACGGGTACCAGTTCAAGGTCGATATTTGCCAGCGCAGCGAACAGCCGCACCTTGTAGCAGTTGCCGGATGGACCCAGGTCGTACAGTTTCATTGCGCACCTCCTCTGATGAGCTGATTGAATTCGAGAACGTTGCCGTCCGGGTCGCGGATGAACAGCGCGATCCGCCGCGGGCCGATGGGATGCGGCCCCTCGGTGATGACGATGCCCTGCGCCTCGAGCCAATGCTGGAGCGCCGCGAGGTCATCGACGATAAAGGCCGGATGCGTCATGCCGGGCCGCTTGACCGGTGCATCCAGCAGCACGTTGTGCGCATCAGGCGCACGCGCACCGTTGAAGATCAGGTTGATGCGCACGCCATCCGGGCTGAGCATCTCGTTCGCCTCGAACAGCGGGAAGCTGGCGCTCTCGACGAAGCCCAGCGCCTGGTAAAAGGCCATCGCCCGCGGCCGGTCGCTGACACGAATACCGATGTGGTCGTAGGCGAGAATGCGGGCGGGACTGGTTGATTGATTCATGTGCAAAACTCCAGGAGACCTCAGTCCCTGAAGTGTCTGCCGCCCTGCGGGTTTCACCTATGCCGCCGGCCTGACAACAT
>Ga0154485_1080_pt1 | contig 8744 bp, 8 predicted proteins | sample RifGroC2_FD_115964 | JGI IMG/M metagenome (GOLD analysis project Ga0154485, IMG submission 115964) | Pseudomonadales bacterium GWC2_63_15
GGTGATCGCCAATCTGCGCATCCGCGAGCGGGTGGTGGAGGCGGCGCAGAAGGTGCGCGAAGGCAGCAGCCTGACCCGCGCCCTCGACGCCACCGGCGAATTCCCGCCGATGATGTTGCACATGATCGCCAGCGGCGAGAAATCCGGTGAACTGGATCAGATGCTGGCGCGAACCGCGCGCAATCAGGAGAACGACCTCGCCGCTCAGGTGTCTCTGCTGGTCGGCCTGTTCGAACCGTTCATGCTGGTGTTCATGGGGGCTGTGGTGCTGGTCATCGTGCTGGCGATCCTGATGCCGATCCTCTCTCTCAACCAACTGGTGGGGTAACGACAATGAAGTTGCAACGACGCACGCAAGGGGGCTTCACCCTCATCGAAATCATGGTGGTGGTGGTCATCCTCGGCATCCTCGCCGCGCTGGTGGTGCCGCAGGTGATGAGCCGCCCGGACCAGGCCAAGGTCACCGTGGCCAAGGGCGACATCAAGGCCGTCGCCGCCGCGCTGGACATGTACAAGCTGGACAATTTCGCCTACCCGAGCACCCAGCAGGGGCTGGAGGCGCTGGTGAAGAAGCCTTCCGGCAACCCGCAGCCGAAGAACTGGAACCGCGACGGTTACCTCAAGCGCCTGCCCAAGGACCCGTGGGGCAACGACTACCAGTACCTCTCGCCAGGCACCCAGGGCCAGTTCGACCTCTACTCCTTCGGCGCCGACGGCAAGCCCGGCGGCAGCGACCTCAACGCCGACATCGGTAACTGGGACCTCTAATCGATGCGGAAGCGCGCCCGCGCCTTCACGCTGATCGAACTGCTGGTGGTGATCGTCCTGCTGGGCATTCTGGTCAGCGTGGCGGTGCTCAGCGTCGGCGGTTCGAGCACCTCGCGCGAGCTGCGTGACGAGGCGCGGCGACTGGCTGCGCTGATCGGCGTGCTCAGCGACGAGGCGGTACTCGACAGTCGCGAATACGGTCTGCTGGTCAACAGCGAGGGCTATCGCGTACTGCGTTACGACGAAGCTGCCACGCGCTGGCTGGAAGTCGAACGGCGCAAGGTGCACAAGGTCCCGGACTGGATGCGCCTGGATCTGGAACTGGACGGCACGCCGCTGGAACTGGTGGCCCCAACCCAGCGCGAGGACGACCGTGCCGGGCTGTCGAGCGAAGGTGAGCGAACCGAACGTCGTGCGCCGCGGCTGGAGCCGCAGTTGCTGATTCTTTCCAGCGGCGAGCTGTCGCCGTTCAGCCTGCGCCTGTCCGAACGCAAGCCGCGCGGCGGTGGCTGGCTGGTCACCAGCGACGGCTTCCGTCTGCCTGAGGCAAAAGTCATCGAGGACAGGCGATGAGCAGGCGCCTGGCCAGGGCCGGCCGCGGTTTCACCCTGCTGGAAGTGCTGGTGGCACTGGCGATCTTCGCTAGCGTGTCGGCCGTGGTGCTCACTGCGGCCGGGCGTAGCCTGACCAACGCCGGGCGGCTGGAGGAACTGACCCTGGCCGGCTGGATCGCCGACAACCGCATCAGCGAACTGCAGTTGCAGCAGACCCCGCCTGCCATCGGCCGCGAAACCCAGGCGCTGGAATACGGCGGCCGCCAGTGGCAGACCCTCAGCGAAATCGAGGCCAGCGCCGATCCAGGCCTGCTGCGGGTGACCGTCTGGGTTGCGCTGCAGACATCGCGTGGCCGCAGCGATCCGGTACCCGAGCGCGCGGTCACCAGCCTCACCGGATTCATCGGTGTCGGCCCGGGAGCCGCGCACCAATGAACGGTCATGCGCGCACCAGCGCCGGTTTCACCCTGCTCGAACTGTTGATTGCCATCGCCCTGTTCGCGCTGCTTGGCCTCGGCACCTATCGCATGCTCGAAGCGGTGCTGCAAAGCGATGAGGCGGTGCGAGCCCAGGAGCTGCAGCTGCGCGAGCTGAGCCGTGCGGTGTGGGCCTTCGAACGTGACCTGCAGCAGGTGGTCGGGCGGCCGATCCGTGATGAGTTCGGCGACGAGCGCAATGCCTTCATCGGTCAGCTCGATGGCGAAGACGGCGCGCCGGTGCTGGAGCTGACCCGTGCCGGCTGGCGCAATCCCACCGGGCTGCGTCGCGCCAATCTGCAGCGGGTGCGCTGGCGCCTGGCTGGCGACAACCTCGAGCGCGTCTACTGGGTGGTGCTGGACCGTGACCTCGACAGCGAGCCGCGCGTACAGCGGGTACTGGAAGACGTGCAGGGCCTGCAATTGCGCTACCAGGACGAGGAGGCGGTGTGGCACGAGGAGTGGCCGCCGTTCGATTTCGGTCGCGGCAGCCCGGAGAACGCCGCCGAGCGCCTGCCGATCGCCCTGGAATTGAATATCGAGCACGCCCGCTACGGCCGTATAACCCGTCTGCTGCGCCTGCCCGACGCCGTCGAGCAGGCGACGCAGCAGGCGCTGCCCGGCGCCGAGGGCGTGCCCGAGCCGTTCGAAGGGGAGCTGCCGCAATGAAGTACCAGCGCGGCGTGGCGCTGATCACCGTGCTGCTGGTGGTGGCCATCGTCACCGTGGTCAGCGCAGCAATGGTGGCGCGTCAGCAGCTCAGCATTCGTGCCAGCAGCAACCAGCTGCAGGCACGCCAGGCCTGGCACTACGCGCTGGGCGGCGAAGCGCTGGCCCAGGCCATGCTCGCTCGCGATCTGCGGGCTGGCGCGACGGGCGAGACAGGCGCCAATGGTGAGGTCGCGGCCGTCGATCATCTGCTCGAGCCCTGGGCGCAGCCGCTACCGGCGTTCGAGATCGATCAGGGCGAGATCCTCGTGCGTATCGAGGATCTCGCCGGCCGCTTCAACCTCAACGACCTGCTGCGCGACCAGCAGCCCAACCCCGCCGCGGTTGAGCAGTTCCGCCGGCTGCTGCTGCGTCTGCAGATCAGCGCGCCCTATGCCGAGCGCCTGCTCGACTGGATCGATCCCGACCAGCAGCCGAGCGGTGAGCTGGGTGCCGAAGACAACGCCTATCTCGGCCTCGATACGCCCTATCGCAGCGCCGGTCGCCGGCTCCACGACCTGTCCGAACTGCGCCTGCTGCTGGACATGCGCGAAGAGGATTTCCAGCGCCTGGCGCCCTATGTCGTCGCGTTGCCGCCCAACGTGCCGCTGAACGTCAACACGGCGAGCGCAATGGTGCTTTCCAGCCTGAGCGACAACCTCAGCCTCGGCGCGGCCGAGTCGCTGGTCGAGCTGCGCCGTGCCGCGCCGTTTCGCAACAGCGCGGCATTCCTCGCGCAGCCGGCGCTGGCCGGGACTACGCTGCAGGGCACTGCGCTGGCGGTTGGCAGTCAATTCTTCCAGGCCACCAGTGAAGTGCGCCTGGGCGACCGCCGGCTGGCGCTGGTCAGCCTGTTGCAACGTGAGCAGGACGGCAGCGTCCGCGTGCTCGCGCGAAATCTCGGTCAGCCTGCCCGGCAGACCCTCCCATCCGACGGAGAACGCTAGACCATGGATTGCCTGTTTCTGCCCGCCGACAGTCCGGCCCGGCTCGATGCCGAGACCCGCGTCTACTGGCTGCCAAAGGACGAGCCCGGCCGCTGGCAGCCACTGGGCGAATGCGCCGCAGGCAATGGCGCGATCAGCCTGATCCTGCCGGCGGAAGTCTGCAGCTTTTTCGCCGTCACCCTGCCGACGCGCAAGGCGCGCTGGATGCAGCAGGCGCTGGCCTACGCCGCCGAGGAACTGCTGGCGGAAAACGTCGACGATCTGCATCTGGCCCTCGGCGAAGCACTGCCGGACGGCCGCCTGCGGGTCGTAGCGATCCGCCGCCAGCTGCTGGATGACTGGCTTGGCCAGTTGCGCGAGCTGGGCCTGCTGATCGTGGCGATTCATGTCGACGCCGATCTGCTGCCGCGGGAGGGCACGCAGCTGTTGTTCATCGGTGAGCGTGGCCTGCTCGGCGGCGTCGGCGAAACGCGCTTGGCCTTCGCCACCGAGGATTGGCCGCAGCTGTCCGGCCTCTGCCCGGCGCCATGGCATGCCCAGGGCAGTGAAAGCGAGCCGCCTCTGGCGCTCGACGACTACCGGCAGGTGGACGAGCCCTATGCGTTTCTCGGTTCGCAGCGCGCGGCAGCGATCAACCTCGCCCAGGGTGACTTCGCCGTGGAGGTCGGCAACACCGGCCTCGGTTACTGGAAACCGCTGTTCGCCGTGGCCGGCCTGATCCTGCTGGTGCAGCTCGGCTTCAACCTGAGTCAGGCCTGGTATTTCCAGCGCCAGGGCGATGCCTACGCCGAGGCCAGTCTGGCGCTGTATCGCGAGCTGTTTCCCGAGGACATCCGCATCGTCAACATGCGCGCGCAGTTCGATGATCATCTGGCCCGCGGCAGCGGTGGCCAGGCGGGCTTTCTGCGCCTGCTCGACCACGCCGCCGCGGCACTGGAGGACGGCATTCCGGTGACCATCGGCCAGCTCGACTACAACCAGGATCGCGGCGATCTGGCGCTGCAGGTGCAGGCCATGGACTTTCCCACGCTGGAAACATTGCGCCAACGCCTGGGTGACACCGGTCAGAGCGTGCAGCTGGGCTCGGCCAGTCGAGAAGGCGATGGCGTCAGCGCGCGCGTGGTGATCGGAGGCTGATGATGAATCTCAAGCAACAACTGGCCGTGCGCCTCGCCGATTCGCCGCTGTGGCAGCGCTGGCAGCGCCTGGCGCCCCGCGAGCGCACCTCGCTGAGCCTGCTCGGCGCCTTTCTGCTCGCCGTGCTGTTCTATCTCTGGCTGTGGCTGCCGGCGCAACGCCAGGCCGCCGACGCTCGCGCGTATTACCAGGCGCAGCGCGAACTGCATGCCTACATGGAGCAGAACACCGAACTGGCGCGGCAGATGGAGCGCAGCAACCAGGTCGAGCTGGCGCCGGAGCAGCTGCAGGGGGTGATCACCGAAAGCGCGCAGCAGGGCAACCTGCGAATCGAGAGCTTCGACAATGGCAGCGACGGCAGCGTGCAGGTGAGCCTGCCGGGGGCATCGTACGCATTGCTGTTGCGCTGGTTCGACACCCTGCAGGGGCAGGGCGTGAGCATTGCTGACGTCAGCCTGGAGCGCGCAGGTGAAGGGCTGGTGAATGCGCGGGTGAGCTTTCGCGCGGGGAGTTGATGGCGCCCTGATCCATCGCCGGACCTGCGCGAGGCACAGACCCGGCGGCGCGAGCTGTCAGTGTGGTGAGTTGAACTGCATCGCCAGGGCGCGCAAGGCGGCTTCAGCGGCGAGTACCTTGGCAATCGCGTCGTTGGCCTTCTCGCGGGTGATACCCAGGCGATCGAACAGCTGCTGCGGCACCTCGGCATCCGGCCCGCTGCCGATGCCGCGGTTGCGCAGCATGCGTACCGCCAGGCAGACCAGGTTCGGATAGGCCGCATCTTCGCCGTCATAGCCGGGGTCGTTCTGGAAACGCAAGGCCGCCGCCAGTTCCTCGGGCATGCCCCACAGACGCATCAGCCAGGCACCGATCTGCTCGCGGGTGATACCCAGCAGATGCTGCTCGACGTGACTGTGCGACAGATGCGGGTTGGCTTCCACATGTCGGCAAATCAGCGAGAAGTGCGGCGGGAAGACGTGCGCCAGCACCAGATAGCCGAAGTTGTGCAGCAGCCCGGCGAGGTAGCTCAGGCCCGGCTCTGGACGCTGCTCGCGGGGGATGGCGCGGGTCAGCCCTTCGATCACCGCGGCGGTGTAGATCGCCTGTTGCCAGTAGGGCGTGGCGTCCTGCGGCTTGTCGTTCGGCAGGCTGATGGTCTTGCCCAGCGCCAGGCCGAGGGCGAGGTTGATCACCAGGTCGAAGCCGAGCACGCGGACAATGGCGTCTTCCACCGAGCGGATGCGCCCGGGCGCGGCGTAGTAGGGCGAGGCGGCCCAGCTGATCACCTGCGCCGCCAATGCCGGGTCGGTTTCCACCACGCCGGTGATGTCGTCGACGGTGGCTTCCGGGTTGACTCGCAGCTTGATGATCTTTTGCGCCGTATGCGGCAGCGGCGGAATCTCGATGGTTTCTTCCAGACGCTTCTGGATGCGCCGCGCAGTGAAGCTCTGCACGGCCTGAGTGATTTCCGCACGGTCGTCGTGCGGGCGGTCCAGGTTCGGCCGGATGTCGCTCAGCGGCACGGCGAAGTTGCCGGCGCTGGCCTTGCTCAGCAAGCGCTTGAAGTCGGCGCCGGCGACTTCCACCAGCAGGCCGGGCTGACCGGACTCGACCAGCAGCCGCGGCTGCTGCAGCAGGCGTTCTTCGTACAGGCAGGGCGAGCTGGTCAGCGGCGGCAGGCCGGGCAGGCGGCTCAGCTCGTGCTTGGCGAGCATGCGCGCCAGTCGCTCCGGCTTGACCGCCGCCAGCTCGCGGCCGGTGAGCTCGGTCAGGCGCGTGAGATCGAGCAGATGGTCCTGGGGGAACAGCACCAGCATGGCGCCGATGCTGTCATCCAGCAGCACTGCCTGGACCCGCTGGGCCGCCGGAATATTGGGGCGGTCGCGCTGGATCTGGTAGTCCACACCGAGGTCTTTCAACAGCTTGGTGATCAGCAGGGGCAGTTCGGAGCAGCTTTCGGTGTCGACAGCAGTATTCATAAGCGGACCTGTTGTAGTGACCTGCCGGAGTATAGCGAAGCCGTCACGCGTGGACGCTGCGGCGACGGATGGTTGTCATACCTGGCCGTATTCCTGGCCGTGACGCAGCCAGCGCTCGAGCAGCGGGCTGACGTGCTGCGGCCAGCGTGCCAGCAGTGTCTGGGCGGCGTCGCGCACCGCCGGTAGCAGCTCGGCGTCGCGCATCAGGTCGGCGACCTTGAACTGCAGGAGGCCGGTCTGACGAGTACCGAGCATCTCGCCGGGGCCGCGCAGCTCCAGGTCCTTTTCGGCAATCAGGAAGCCGTCGCAGGTTTCGCGCATGATCGCCAGGCGTTCGCGGCCCAGCTGCGACAGCGGCGGGTGGTAGAGCAGCACGCAGTGGCTCGCCGCGCTGCCGCGGCCGACCCGTCCGCGCAGTTGGTGCAGCTGCGCCAGGCCCAGGCGTTCGGGGTTCTCGATGATCATCAGGCTGGCGTTGGGCACGTCGACGCCCACCTCGATGACGGTGGTGGCCACCAGCAGCTGCAGTTCGCCGCGCTTGAACTGCTCCATCACCGCGGCCTTCTCGGCCGGCTTCATGCGCCCGTGGATCAGCCCCACGCGCAGCCCGACGAGCGCCGCGGACAGGTCCTCGAACGTGGTTTCCGCGGCCTGGCAGGTGAGTTCCTCGGATTCCTCGATCAGCGTGCATACCCAGTAGGCCTGGCGGCCCTCGTTGCAGGCGATGCGCACCCGCTCGATGACTTCCAGGCGCCGGCTGTCGGCGATCACCAGGGTATTCACCGGCGTACGTCCCGGCGGCAGCTCGTCGAGGATCGAGGTATCGAGGTCGGCATAGGCGCTCATCGCCAGGGTGCGAGGAATAGGCGTGGCGGTCATGATCAGCTGATGCGGGCAGAGCCGGCCGTCGATGCCCTTCTGGCGCAGGGCCAGGCGCTGCTGCACGCCGAAGCGGTGCTGCTCGTCGATGATCACCAGGGCCAGGCGCTTGAAGACCACCTCGTCCTGGAACAGCGCATGGGTGCCGACCACCATCGGGCAGCCGCCGGCGATCTGCTCCAGCGCCGCGGCGCGGGCCTTGCCCTTGAGCTTGCCGGCCAGCCAGGCGACCTCGATGCCAAGCGGTTCCAGCCACTTGCTGAAGTTGAGAAAGTGCTGCTCGGCGAGGATTTCCGTCGGCGCCATCAGCGCCACCTGATAGCCGGCTTCCAGTGCCTGCAGCGCAGCAAGGGCGGCGACCACGGTCTTGCCGGCACCGACGTCGCCCTGCACCAGGCGCAGCATGGGTTCGTCCTGGGCCAGGTCATAGGCGATCTCGGCGCCGACGCGCTGCTGCGCGCCAGTGGGGCTGAAGCCGAGGTTGGCGAGAAAGCGCTGCGGCAGCCTTTTCCCCGGCGGCAGTTGTGGTGCCTGCTGGGCGCGTACCCGCTCGCGCAGGCGCTGCAGCGACAGCTGATGGGTCAGCAGCTCTTCGAAGGCCAGGCGATGCTGGGCCCAGTGGCGGCCCTCGGCGAGCTCCTCCAGATCGGCGTCCGGTGGCGGCCGGTGCAGGTAGCGCAGGGCCTGATCCAGCGGGCCGAGCCGGTACTCGCGGGCCAGCTCCGCCGGCAGCCAGTCCGGCAGACTGTGCGGGCCGAGTCGGCTCAGCGCCTGCTCGCTGAGGTTACGCAGGCGCTGTTGGGTCAGGCCCTCGGTGGTCGGGTAGATCGGCGTCAGGGTCTGTTCCACCGGCGCCGGCTCGCCGGTCAGCGCGCGGTATTCGGGATGGTAGATCTCCAGTCCCGAGGCCCCGGGACGGGCTTCGCCGTAGCAGCGCAGCTGGGTGCCGCGCTTCATCGCTTCTTTTTGCGCCTGGCTGAAGTGATAGAAGCGCAGGCTCAGCGTGCCGCTGCCGTCCTGCAGGCGCACCAGCAGGCTGCGCCGACGGCCCATGACGATATCCGCGCCGGCGACGATGCCTTCGATCACCGCGTCCTGCCCCGGTCTGAGCGAGCCGATGGGCACCACGCGGGTGCGGTCCTGGTAGCGCAGCGGCAGGTGGAAAAGCACGTCCTGCAGGGTTTCCAGGCCGACCCTGGCCAGCTTTTCTGCCAGCGCGGCGCCGACGCCCTTGAGTGCGGTGACCGGAATGGTCGCCAGTTCGCTCATGGCCTCAGGCTTTCGCCGACGGCGGTTTGC